>Ga0078972_1001930_pt1 | contig 72558 bp, 51 predicted proteins | sample YelNatPaOPGAMG01_FD_67568 | JGI IMG/M metagenome (GOLD analysis project Ga0078972, IMG submission 67568) | Hot spring thermophilic microbial communities from Obsidian Pool, Yellowstone National Park, USA - OP-RAMG-01 (SPADES assembly) (version 2) | ecosystem: Environmental > Aquatic > Thermal... | reverse complement strand
GCCCAGCAACGAACTGCTGTCCAGCAACTCCATCACCAGAGCAAGTTGCGCGGCGTTCTGGCGCGCCTCGGTATCCTTGAGGCCTTCGGTCATGAGCCGTTGCAGCTCCGGCCACGACAGGTCGCTGTTGCGGAAATGCGGGCGGCGATAGTTGATCGCCTTTAACTGAAAAGCCAGGCCCAGCGACTCGGCCAAAGTCAATTGCAGCGCGTGGGAGTCCACTTGCGGTGCTGCTTCTGGGCCCGACACGGGTGCATCCGGGCTTTCGCGCACGCCTTCAAACAACACCAGCCCCTGACTGTCCAGATGCTTCTGAACCGTCGCGAAGTAATTGGATTCACCGATGTGTGTGACGCCCACCAGCCACACCACTGGGCCGGTCTGGCCCATCGGCACGAACCGCTTCATCGCCAGCTCCAACTGCACCGTATTGGAGTCGGGCTGTCCGATGCGCATGTAGCTGATGGGTGCGGGCCGATTGGTGAGCGCCTGGGTCGATTGGCCCGGTGTCGGCGCTGGGCAGATGGCTCCCAGCCACACCACCACCGCCAAGCTCAGGTGCACCAAGCACCTCGCTGCCAAACGGTTTGCCGCAACAGCCTGGCACTGGCTCCCACGCTCATTCAGTTCGCTTTCCACAGCGCTCACACTCCGCTCCAACATCTGCCAAGCCGGTTCACCGCAAAGCCCCGCAGCGGCACGGCTGGTGGGCTTCCTGGATTGCCGACCCAAAAACAACAGCGCTCGCCGCCACTTGCAAGGTGACACCAGGTCAGATGGTAGCAGACCCATGCCCGCAACATACCAGGCCACGGGCGCATCAGCCAAGATGAACCAGGCCGATGTGGGTCCACCAAACCAGCGGGGCTCAGGCGGGTTCTCCCAATCGGCCAGCACCGGCCATTTGAGGCAATAGTGCATCCAGGTCGTTGGCCATTCGCTGGCCCGCCGCATCGTCTGGCAAAGGCCGGACTTGAACGGTGAGGGGACGCTTGTGCCAGCCCTGGAGCACATCGAAGCTCTTTAGATCGCTGAGCCGCTCACTGGAGCCGTCCGGACTCACCAACCGCGCCTCCCCCAGTCCGCCACGGCCCACCGGGTGTCGGGAATGCCGGTGCCCCACAGCAACAACTCACGCCCGCCCGTGCGACACTCACGCGTTAGGGCCGGCTGGCCGCCGTGCCTGCGGCAGACCCTCGGGCCGGCCTGCCGGGACCAAGACCCGGGCGGACCCCGGTCTGCACATGTGCTGCGTGCAAGTTCCTTCCGGCAGAGCTGGAACGTAGCCCATGGCCCGATGGCTATCACATGCAAGCCCTTCAGCCGTCAGGACAACTCAACACCCGCGCCCGTCCCGATCCGGTAACGCCGCGCAGCGGAATTTTTTGGTCCTAGAAAACTGCCGGCTCGGATTTGACAAGCTCCGGCGGCACGACATCTTTTGCGCCGTCAACCAGTCACCGAACTAGCAAAGAACATGAAAAGACTGATTCTGACTCTGATGGCCTGCGCCTGCGCATTCTTCGTAATGGCAGGCGAGGGACAGTGCGACAACTCCAAGTCCAAGTCCGAGTGCCCGGCCAAGAAGGCCTGTGGTGACAAGGGCGGCGACAAGTGCAAGGATAACAAGGACAAGTGCCCGAAGGACCAAAAGGACTGCAAGGGACAGAAAACCTGAATCCTTGGCCGCTCTGACCGATCATCCCTGCTCCCTACCGGGGGCAGGGATGATCAGGCTGTAGCGGCGGTGGCGTTCTGCTTTACTCCGGCCGGGAGTCATCTCCCGCAAGGGCGCAAAGCCTTCAACCTTAACGCGCAGCCCGAGCCTTCGTCGGCCCGAGCCGGCGCCGGGCGGACGACTGCGGGCTTGCGACGGGCAGGCTGATGAGCCGAAGGCTCCGAAGTTAGGTCGCCCGGCGTCGGCATTGAACGCCCCCGGCGGCGACCGGGCTGATGGCCGACTCAGCTTGGACGGGGCTTTACGGTGGTTGCTCGCCCCCCTCACAAGAGCGTTTAGCAAGTTCCGGCCTGCGGTCCATCCCCCGCCCGCTGACCCGCAAAACGAAGTGGAGATGGGAGGAGGGCGCGAATTGGCTGCGTTTTCCCGGCACCTTGCAGAAAAGCCCTTCTGCCTGGGTTCGCTTCCGGTCAACCGGTGAGCCACACCCAGCCGGAAATTGTGCCTCTGCGGCGTGCCACCAGGGACGGGGGACTTCCCCATCCAGTTTTTTGAGTTGGAAAGCACGCGGCCAGGCATTGATCTTGGCGCAGGGCGCCGGCGCTACAACCCGCCTCCATGGGCTTGCCGCGCTCTGCCGTCACGGCTCCGGGCAGGCCGGACCTGTGGCAGGAACCGCAGGGCGACCACAACTGAACTGGCGCCTGCTCTGGAACATCTGCCCTGCCGCAGGGCGTCCACCGCCGACGCGGTGACACTCGGCTGCCTGGCCGCGGACTGAGTTGCCGGTGTGGAGTGGCTCGGGGCGGGTGTGCGTTGGGGTGGGCGGCGCTGGCGCTGAACAACTTCACCGTGCCGGTGATTCTCGTGGCGAAAGTGTATCTGGCTGAAGTGCGGCTGCGCTTCAGCACCCACTTCGACACGCCCGGCGCGCTGGGCGTGAGCTGGCCCCTTGTGCTGGAGCCGGGGCGGCTCCTGCTGGTGCCGGGGCACCCCCCGCCTGCCGCCCGCGCCCGGCACTTCAGCCCTGCGCCGCCAGAAACTGGCGGGTCCAGCCGGCCAGCGTCTCCAGCCAGCGCGGGTGCGTGTTGAGGCAGGGGATGAGGCTCAACTCGCGCCCGCCGGCCTGGAGGAAAGTTTCCCGGCCGCGCAGGCCGATCTCCTCCAACGTTTCCAGACAGTCAGTAACGAACCCCGGGCAGATAACCAGGAGGTTCTGTACACCGGCTGCGGCCAGCCGAGCAATCTCCCGATCGGTGTAGGGCTGCAGCCATGGTTCTCGGCCAAAGCGGGACTGGAAGGCCACGGAGTAGCGGCCCGCAGCCAGGCCGGCCTGACGTGCAAACGCCTGCACCGTCTTGAAGCACTGCGCCCGGTAACAGGTGGCGTGCGCCGGGCTGGGCACCGCACAGCAGTTCGGCACGGTCAAACAGTGCGACTGCGTCGGGTCCGACTTGCGCAGGTGCCGCTCCGGCAGGCCATGGAAGCTGAAGAGCAGATGGTCGTGCTCGCGCCTCAGCCACGGTTCGGCGCTGGCCACCAGCGCGGCGATGTAGTCCGGGTCCTCGCCAAACGGCGGCTGGATGGTGAGTGCCAGACGCGGGGCAAGCTGGTGGGCCACTGCTTTCACGCACTGGACCGCCGATTCGTAACTGGACATAGCGTAGTGCGGAAACAGCGGGATGACCAACAGCCGGTCCAGCCCGGCCGCCGCCAGCCGTTGCACGGCACCAGCGATTGAAGGCTGCCCGTAGCGCATGGCTAGCTCCACTGGCGCAGACACCCGCGCTTGCAATCCGGCCTGGACGGCCCGGCTGATGACCAGCAGGGGCGAGCCTTCGGCCGTCCAGATTTTTTGGTAAGCCGCGGCAGAGGCTTTCCGCCGGCGCGGCACAATAGCCAGATGCACCATCGCCCACCGGATCGGCCACGGCGTGTCCAGGACCCGACGGTCTAGGAGAAACTCGCGCAGGTAACGGCTCACCGCGTCCGGCGTGGGCGCATCCGGCGAGCCCAGGTTGACCAGCAACACTCCGGCCCCGCTCATCGCTCGGAAGCGGTGCGCGGCGCGCCGGCCGTGCCGGCTACGCCCGCCCCGCCGGCGCGCAGCCAGGCCGCGATGCGTTCCGCCGCCCCCAGGCCGGAGAGGATCGAGTCGCTCAGGCCGATGCCGTGGCGGTAATGCCCGGCAAGGAAAAGGCCGGGTGCCCTCTGCTCCAGCTCGTCCATCCGTGCCTTAAAGCGGCCATAGCCCAGTTCATATTGGGGGATGGCCTGCGGATAGCCTGAAACCTGCCGCCAGGTGGGCTGTCCGCTGACGCCGAGGATGACCCGCAGGTCGGCGAGGGTCGTTTCGACGAGGGCCTCTTCGGGTTGGAGGGCGAGTTCCGGGTGGTTCGTTCCGCCCAGGTAGGACGTGAGCGTGACGTGCCCCGGCGGGGCGCGATTGGGGAACAAGGCCGAACTGAAGACGGTGCCGAGAATCCGGAAGCCTTCCACGCGCGGGATGAGCATACCAAAGCCGCAGGCCGGATGCGCAACCTGGTCGCGCCGAAAGCCCAGCGTCACGCTGGCCACGGGCGGATAGTAAATTTGGCCAAAGCAGCCCAGGTCGGCCGGTGCCGGGGTCTCCAATCGCAGAGCAGCGAGCTGGTAGGCGGTGCCCGCAAAAAGCACCGCCGCGTGCTCCACATGCCGGAGTGTTCCGCCGCAGTCCACGCTCACTGTCCAGCCGTCCGCCCGGCGCGAGATGGCGATAACCGTGGAGTGGAGCGCGATTGCTGTTCCCAGCCGCTCCGCTAGGGTGTCGGTCAACACTTGCAAGCCTTCGTCGAACGAAAACTTCTTGGCATGCATCTTGGAGATTTCGCCGCGGCGGCGGCGTTCGCCGGCCCCGAGAATCTGGCCGCGGACGAGCGAGCCGTAGCGCGCTTCCAAGGCGGCGATCTTGGGGAAGGCGTGGTGCAGGGAAAGCCGTTCCGGGTCGCCGGCGTAAATGCCGCTGACCAGCGGGTCAATGGCGTAGTCGAGGAACTCTTGGCCCAACCGCCGGCGCACGAAGTCCGCCACGCTCTCCTCGGGCGCTCGGCTCCGCGGCAGGAATGGTTCCAGCAGAAGGCGCAGTTTAGCTCGTGCCGAAAACAAGGGCGTGCGCAGAAACTCGAATAGCGAAGTGGGCAGCGGGATTGGCTTTCCCCCGCGAACAATGAAACGCGCTTCAGCGCGCGGGTCGCTGTCCAGTCGCCGGCGTTGCAGCCCCAGCTCGGCTACCAAGCCAGTGATCTTCGGGGAGGTCTCCAACAGCGTGTGCGGTCCGGCCTCGGCTAGGTAGCCGTCCTCGCGCAAGCTGCTGATCACCCCACCCACGCGGGCCCTGGCCTCGTACACGGTGACTGCTAAGCCGCGCTGCCGCAGGGCGAAGGCCGCCGTCAACCCAGTCACCCCTGCACCGATGATAGCTACTGGGCGGAGGGCGCTCATACGGTGCGAGAAAAGCGGCGCTGGGGCGCAGGGGGCAGGTGGGCGTCAAACTGCATGGCGATGTTGCGAATGAACAGCCGCCCGATGGGCGTGACCGTCAATTCGTCCGGGGTTCGGCGGACCAGGCCGTCGGCTTCCAACTCGGCCAGTGCCTCCAGCTCGCGCGCAAAGTAGTCAGTGAATTGGATGCCAAACCGCCGTTCGATCTCGGCGTAGCGCAGCCCCAGATGGCACATGATGCGCATGATGACCTCACGCCGAATTTTGTCGTCTAGCGTCAGAAAGTAACCCCGCACCCAGGTCGGCTGGCCAGCCTCGAGGGCGCGGTAATAAGCATCCAGGTCTTTCTCGTTTTGCCAGTAGGCGTTGTCGGTTTGTGAAATCGCCGAGATGCCGAACCCGTATATGTCCGCCCCAGCCCGGGTGCTGTAGCCCTGGAAATTCCGCTGGAGGGTGCGGTCTTGCTGGGCACGGACCAGCTCGTCCCCCGGCCGGGCGAAGTGGTCCATACCAATGTAGATATAGCGGTCGCCGTCGGTCAGCCGCTCGATGACCAGTTTCAGCAGCTCCAACCGGCGCCTCGGGTCAGGTCGGGGTTGGCGGTCGAGGATTCTCTGCGCCGGCTTCAGCCAGGGCACGTGCGCGTAATTGAACACCGCCAGCCGGTCCGGAGCCAGTTCCAGTACCGCGTCGAGCGTGCGGGCAAACGAGTCCACCGTTTGATAGGGTAACCCGTAGATGAGGTCTAGGTTGAGCGACTGGAAGCCGGTCTGGCGAATCCACCCGACCACTTCGGCGGTCAGTTCCTTGGGCTGGATGCGGTGCACGGCCTTCTGCACCCTCGGATCAAAATCCTGCACCCCCATCGAGACGCGGTTGAAGCCGGCCTCGCGCAGTGCCCGTAAGTGGTCGAGGGTCAGACGACGCGGGTCCAGTTCGGCGCCCGCCTCCACATCGTCGGCCAGCCGGAAGTGCCGGCGGATCAACTCTCCTAAGCGCCGCAGTTCATCCGGCAAAAGGAACGTGGGCGTGCCGCCGCCCAAATGCACCTGCACCACCCGCCGGGCCGCATGCAGCCGCGGGGCCACGCGCGTCAGCTCCTTCTCCAAGTAGCCCAGATACTCAGCGCTCCGGCTCTGTCGCAAGGTGATGACCGTGTGGCAGGCGCAGAACCAGCAAAGACTGGCGCAGAAGGGAATATGGAAGTAAAGCGACAGGTCGCGCGGTGTCTGGTTGTTGACCGCTATCTCCTCGGCTACCGCCGGCCCGCGCACCCGCTCGCTAAAGCAGGTGGCTGGTGGATAGGAGGTATAACGAGGACCGGGCGTGCTATATTTCAGCGCCAAATCCAGATCCACGGTCAGGCGGCTCATGCGACAGCACGCACAGTCGAGAGCAGCGTCTCGATGTTTTCCAGTCGGGCCTGCGGCGGCACCCCGTGCCCCAGGTTGCAGATGTAGCCGGGCCGGCCGCGCATTTCCTCCAACATGGCCCGGGTGCGAGCGGCGACCGTCTCCGGGCCAGCCACAGCCAGGAGTCCCGGATCGAGATTGCCCTGCACGGCTACGGTGGCGGGCAGCCGTGCGGCGACCTCGCCCAGGCGCACCTTCGAATCCACACCCAGCACCTGCGCACCGGTGCCCACCAGGCTGTCCCAGTTCCGATGCGTGCCCTTGGAGAAGACGATCACCGGCACCGCCTTGCCCAGCGCGGCTACGATTTCCTTGAGCCAACGGCCCGAGCCGGCCTCAAACCACTCCGGCGGCAACAGCCCACCCAGCGTGTCGAAAAGTTGCACTGCGTCCACGCCACTCTGGATCTGCATCTGCAGACACTCGATCACCGCCCGCGTCAGTTTCTCCATCAGGGCCCCGAACAGCCGGCCGTCGTGGTGCAACAATTCCTGCGCCCGGCGGGGTTGGGCGACGCTGCCACCTTCGAGCATGAAGTTGGCAAGCGTCCAGGGCGACCCGGCAAAACCCAGTAGCGCCGTGCGTCCCCCCAGGGCCGCCCGGCTCAGGCGGATGGTTTCGGTCACGTAGTGCAGCTTTTCCGGCAACCCGGCAGTGTCCAGCCCGGCCACGTCTTTAGGCGTGCGAATAGGGAACTCCATCTGGATGCCACCGTCCTCCCGCAGGTGGTAGCCCTGGCCGAGCGCTTCCGGCACCACTAGGATGTCCATGAAGACAATGGCTGCGTCGAAGTCGAACCGGCGTACGGGCTGGAGGGTGACTTCGGCAGCCAGCTCCGGCGTTTGCACCAAAGTGCGGAACGAATACCGCTCCTTGAGCGCCCGGTATTCGGGCAGGGCGCGGCCGGCTTGGCGCATCAGCCACACCGGGGGATAATCCAGCAGGCGACAGGCGCAGGCGTGTAAAAACCGCTCCCGGCCGGTGAGCGGCGACACGATGTCCGCGGTCCCCGGGCCTGTTTGCGGTGTGTCTTGTTTCCACCGCTCCCTCTGGTCCAGTGTCGGCGTGACCTGGGCGGGACCGGCTCTAGCGCAGTCAGTTGATAGTCGGGGCACAGGTCTGTTCGCCACGATGAGAAATATATGGGCCCGGGCCGGCTGGGCAAAAAGGACGCCGCACCAGATTTGGTCTGTCGGACTTGCATACCTATTTAGCGCCTTGCGAGGGCGTCTAAAGAGCCGCCGTCTTTTTGCCTCTCCGCTCACCCTGTGGCCCTGACCGAAAGGCTGCACAACCAGCGCCGCCCCATTGGACCAGAGCAACTGCACCAGAGCCGCAGCATGGCGGCTGCTCGCGCGGACTGCAGCCGCAGGCCACTCGCCATCTACCTGGCTCAACATCCGAATTCGCGCACCCCCACAGGCCAGCTCAAGCACATCGCAACGCGCGATTGCCTCAACCGACTGCAGACGCAAGGGTTGCTTGGACTGCCCCCACACCGAGGCTCCTGCCGCAGCACCATATCCCTCAGCACCATCCCCACCCACCTTCCTTGCCAACAGCCGTGGTGGGCTGCAGAGCTGAGCCTGTGGGAGGCTCTGCAAGGGTCGGAGCTTTGGCCGCTGGGATGGTATCTGGCCGGAACAGCAGACCCGATCTGGGCCCACATCGCCGGATCCTTGGATCAGGATCCTTACCGGGGCAGCCCTGATTCACTGGGTTAACGGCATGATCTGGTGCAAGGCTGGCATGGGCGCCAGGTGGCCTGGGTGGGGTTTGGGCCAGCGGGCTGGAAGGGCTCTGCCTGCACCGGTTCATCGGCTGGGCGTCAGGATTGGCTACGGTGGTGGGGGCTGGAGCGGACCGGGTTGGTTTTGAAGGGGCTGCAAGAATGGGGCTGAGCTGGGCCGGTTTGCGCAGGCTGTGGTGGCACTCAAAAGGGCTGTGGCGGCGCTGCTGGAAATGCCTCGGCGCTGTCTGGTTGAGCAGAAGGTGCGGAGGCGGTTGTGGCCGCAGAGGGATGATCAGTTCAGCTTTCTGGAAAGAGCCCAGGTGCCCGGCACCAACAATCTGGCCGAAGGTTGGCTGCGCCTGAGGGAACGCGTGGTCGAAAGTTTTACGTGCATCTTGGGGTGACGTAGCCTATATTAATCGCCGTTATGAGAACCAGGGTTCAGATGTTCCTTGCACCGGCTGTCCTGTGGGCAATCGGACAGGCCAGCAGCATCGCTCAACCTTTCTTGCCCGGGCACGAGCCTGGGCGACAGCCATCGGCCCCCAAGCCGTTACCACCGGCTCAGGTTGCGCCGGCAGTGCCGACCCCACCGCCTGCGGCTGTGCCAGCGCAGGCTGCCCCGGCTGGGGCGGTGCCCAAGATCCAGTTCGCCGAGTTGACTCACGATTTTGGCAGGATCACGTCCACCGAGCCGGTCCGGCACGAGTTCATTTTCACCAACGTGGGCCAGGCCACCCTGCAGATCAATGAGGTGCGGCCTTCTTGCGGTTGCACCACTGCGGGCACTTGGGACCGGACGGTCGAGCCGGGCAAAACCGGTAAGATTCCTATCCAGTTCAACGTGGCTGGGTTCAGCGGGATGATCAGCAAAAGCATCACGGTCACATGTAATGATCCCACCCAACCCACCGTGTTGCTGACACTCAAGGGCACCATTTGGAAACCGATCGAGGTGACCCCCTCGTATGCTTACTTCTTCGTGAACGAAAATTCGGTGAGCAACGAGACCCGGTCCATCCGCATCATCAGCAACCTGGATGAAGAGCTGAAGATCACCGAGGTGCTCTGCACTAATGCAGCGTTCCGGACAGAGCTCAAGACCCATAAGCCGGGCAAAGATTACGAGCTGGTGATCGGGTTGGTGCCGCCGTTGCCCAGCACGACAGTCCAGAGCCCCATCACCATCAAGACCAGCTCGACCAACATGCCGGTCATCTCGGTCAATGTCTTTGCCACCGTGCAGCCGACGGTGGCGGTGAGCCCGCAGACGTTGTATCTCAACCCCGGGCCGTTACCCTCGAATAACGTCTTTACCCTCACCATCCGCAACACGGGCACCACCAACATTACGGTGACCGAACCCCACATTGACGTCGAGGGCGCTACCATCTCGCTGCAGGAGGTCCAACCCGGCCGGTGGTTTACCTTGCGGGTCAGTTTCCCGCCCGGGTTCAAACTGGAGCCGGGTCGTTCGGCCACCATCACGGCCAAGACCAGTCACCCCCAATATCCGCTGCTGAAAGTGCCGGTCTTTCAGTTCCCGTCACCGTCCACTGCGCCGGTGCCGCCGCCACGGGTGGTGTCCACGGGGAATGTTCCGGTCCGGGCGAGTCTGACGCCCGCGCCCAACCCCAGCCAGACGGGCTTGCAACCGGTGCCAGTTCGGCCCCCACCGGTCCCACGCTGAGCCGTTGGGGCTGGGGTTTGCTGCGGCAAAAGTGGCCTTGGCTTGGGCTGAGTGAACTTGGCAGGTAGGCTGGTGTTGCAGTGACCGTGTCGGGTCCAAGCACCTCTCCAAGCTCGATCCAGCCCAGCCGACAGCGCCAGGTGGGCAGGCGTAAGGCCGTCTTGCTTGAAGCGCTGCTTGTGAGCGTGGGGGCGGCGGCGTTGGGCCTGCTGGCCAATCAGGTGTCCCCGCGCGGGCTGGCTTTGGGCCGGGATTATTTTCCTTCCGACAGGTTGGTTGCCGGCCCTGCCCTGTCAGGGACGAACATGCCCATGGCTACGGGGCCTGAGCGTGCCGCTGCCCGGATTCGCCAGCTTGGCCTGCAAGTGATCGACCGGGCTGAGGCGATTCGGTTATTTGACGACCCGCGTCGGCAAGCTGGGCTGGTTGTGTTTGTGGACGCACGCGATGATGCGCATTACCAAGCGGGTCATGTGCCTGGCGCCTTCCAATTCGATCAGTACCGACCGGAGCGGTATTTGCCCGAGTTGCTGCCGGCCTGCCTGGTGGCTGAGCAGATTGTGGTCTACTGCACCGGCGGGGATTGTGAGGACAGCGAATTTGCCGCGGTAGCCCTCAGCCGGGCTGGTGTGCCCATGCAACGACTGGCCATTTACCTGGGTGGCTTCACCGACTGGTCAACCAATCGGTTGCCAGTGGAATTGGGGCCGCGCAACAGCGGGCAACTCCGCACTTCGGGCCCATGAAAGGCAGCAGACCTATAGCGGGGGCTGCAGCAACCACGCTGAGTGTGCTGGCCCGGTGGGCCTTGGGAGGGTTGTATGTGTATATGGGGCTGAGCAAGGCGCTGGACCCAGTGGGATTCCTGAAACTGGTGCGCCAATACAGGCTGGTGTCAGATGCGCTGGCGTTGAACCTGATTGCTGCGGTGTTGCCCTGGTTCGAGGTCTGTTGCGGTCTGCTATTGGTGTTCGGGGTGGCAGTGCGCGGCACGGCGCTGGTGTCGGCGTTGATGTTGCCGCCCTTTACGCTGTTGGTGCTTCGGCGGGCCTTGGAGTTGCAGGCGGCGACTGGCCTACCGTTTTGTGCTGTGAAGTTCGACTGTGGCTGTGGCGCTGGGGAAGTGTTTATCTGCTGGAAGCTGGCAGAAAACACGCTTCTGTTTGTGCTCTCGTTGTGGCTGATCGGATCCCGCTCGCGGGCTCTATGCTTGCGGCACGGATTATTCGCCGCTGAGCAGCCCGCCCAAAGCTCGGCCCTGAGGTAGTGGCTGCGGTTTGGCCCGCGCCGCAGGGCAGCCCCGGGTTGCCACGCACGCGTTGGCCGGTAGTGGAGCAAAGATTGTGCTTGCTGCCCACAGCCGGGCGGTGAGAATCCATTCGTACTTGTGAAGACAATTCCCGATAGCGTGGTGCAGGAAGTCTGGACGCAGCTTTGTGAGTCCACCCCAACCCAGGTCCGAGCTCTGGCCCAACGGATGCAGCAACAACAGCCGGGCATCACGGTTTATTTGCTGGCTGCCGAAGAGGAATGGCTCGATGAACCGGATCGCGGGATGTTGCTGACCCTGGGCACCTTCATCTGGTTGGTGATGTCACGGGGCGATGTGCCCTTGCGCACGGTGCAGGAAGCAGAGCTGGACCAGGCCGAAGAAGCCAACATCCGCGCCTTGGAAGCGATGGACCAAGAGTCCGAACACGATCAAGCCGAGGCGATCCAGCGGCTGGTGGCCACCTACAACCAGATGCCACTGCTGGGTGCAGTGTTGGATGTGCTCATGGCTGGGCACGAAGATGCGCCGCAGCTAGCGCCTGACTCGGTAGGCATGGCCCTGCTGCACCTCAAGACAGTCATCGACTGCTTAGACCAACAGGGCCAAGCCTGAGCTGAAAGCGGGCCGGAGCGGGCCACTCAACTTTACCCGCATTCTGGAGCAAGGGGTCTGCGGGGCGCACGGCAACCGGCGTGCGGGACAGCTTGCCAGCCGCGCACCCGGCGATCTAGCGGGGCCGGGAGCCTGGCCTTACTTCCACTTGCACTTGCGCTGGGCCATACGGTGCTGGCCGTGGCAATCGGTGCAGTATTTCTCGCGACTTGTGCCGGCAAAGAAGGGTTTGTGCGCCTCGATTTCCAGCCGCGCGCGCACATGGCAATCCAAGCAGAACGGGTTGATCTGTTCCTTGGTGAACATGATGTCCGGGGCAGTGCCGTTGCCGCCCGAGGCCCACGATTCGTCGGCAATGTGGGCATCCGAGGCGCCATGACACTTTTCGCATCCGATCCGGGCGCGAGCATGCACCGTGGTGAGTTTTTCGGTCGCAAAGTTCAAGTGACACACCAAACAGCGGCTGTTGTCGGCGCTGCCCTGGCCCGGTGCACCGGGCTCCATGCCTTGGTCCAACAGCAATAATGGTTCCTCCGGTTTGGGCATCGGCTCGGGCGGTTGAGGCGCAGGCGGCTGGACAGTCACCGCAGCCTTGGGCGCGGCTGGTGCGGCTGAAGTGCTGGGCTGGTTTTGGGGCTGGGTTTGTTTGCAGCCTGCACCCAGCACCGCAGCCAAAGCCAGCGAGACGACCCTCAGGCTGGGTATCGTTGCCTGGCATGCTGTGGATCGCGCAGATCTGAACATGTTAGTCTCCGATCACCGCTTTGCGACCAAAAGTCCCGGTGCCCCGCAACCCATTCTCGCCTGGGACACGCAGTGCCGTTTTTTGCTTCTGGAGCCGTGACGCTGCAGTTGGACGTCCCGTCAAACCAATTCCCAATCCCTCAGCCATTGGTAACGGGGCGGCAAGCTGGCCAGCAGATCGTCATTGAGACGCTGGAGTGCAGCCTGTTCCCGCAGATCGAATTGACGGCGCTCTTGGATGGCTTTGACGACGTTGTCCACCTCAGCCACGCTGTTGAGCCCGGGGATGGGGATGACCGTCTGAGTGTGCAGCACGTAGCGGATGGCCAGACGTGCCCGTTTCAGGTCCTCGTCCCGTTGCCCGGTGAACAGCGACCCGGCAGCAAACGGCTTGATCCCCAAGGCGCCGGCGTCGCATTGCTTCATGGCCTGGAACAGGCTGTCTTTGGGGGCCGCTTTGCTCATGGTAGTGAACGGGAACAGGATCACTTCAAGCTGAGGGAAGTACTCGATCATGAATTTGAGCCAGCGCCGGTCATGCGACGAGATGCCGATGAACCGGGCTTTGCCCTGCTGCTTGGCTTTCTCCAGCGCCTCGATGGCGGCGCAGGATTCATCGAAGGTGTGCCGGCCGCCCGGCTCATACATCGTGATGCGCCAAATATCGGTGTAGTCCAAGCCGGCCCGTTGGAGGGTGTCATCCAAGGTGGCCAACAACTTCTTGGCTGTGCGGTAATCGGGGTTGCGCGGCTCGCGTCCGGTTTCGGAGATGGCCAGATACACCAGCTTGCGGCGGTCGCCCAACGCTTTGAGGTCGCGGTGCAGTTCGCCACTGCCGGTGCTGTCGATGAGGTTGATGCCTGCCTCCAAGCAGCGGTTGACCACTTGGCGCCGTTCCTCAAGGTTGCTGCGCGCGTGCCCCCCTAACCCCACCACCGAGACCATCAGGCCGGTCTTGCCTAGGCGCCGGTACTCCATGTCCGGGTGGTAATTGAGGATCTTGGAGGTGTCGGCGCTCGGATTGGCAGCGGCTCCAGCCGGGCGGGCGCCAAAGCCCGCCAGCCCGGTCGCTGCGCCGAGTGCCGCCACTGCAGTGTCCCGCATGAATTGACGACGGCTCAATCTTGCTTCAGTCATGGTTGGGGTCCTTTCGAGCTGAGGTTGGTTAACGGTCGATCAGTTTGCAGATTGAACAAAGCCTTGATCTCCTCTTCGGACAGGGCGCGTTGGTAGATGCGGAGCTCGTCCAGGCAACCGTTGAACCGTCGGCCAATGCTTACGTCTTGGTCCGACCCGGTTTCGATCGGCCACAAATCCAGCAGCCCAATATCGTCAATCTCAGCCAGCTCGCCGTCTTTGAACAGCTTGACGTGGTCATGCAGGTTCGGCGGCGAGCCCTCGTGCACCACCACAGCCACGTGATGCCACGCGTCATCGTCGGTAGGAGTTTTCATGTAAAGATAGCCGCCTTTGGGCGTGAGCCCCACCCGACCCCGGATGTGGCCGACAATAAACATCTGCCCATGCTCATTCGCGCCCCACGAGACAATCTCGCCAGCCCTGTTGCTGGTCTTGATCCAAGCAGCCACCGTGCGAGGCTGCGTGCCGGTGACACCCTTGAATCCGGGCACCGTGATGATGTGGCTGGCCCCGTCCAAGCAGATGGCCCGGCCGAGCCGGCCAGGGGCCGAGTGCGCGTCGAACGACAAGCCGCCATCCAGTGTGCCGTGATGCTTGTGGCCTGAAGCATCTGCCGCCGTTTTGCCCGAGGTTTCGTCAAATCGCCACCAAGCCACCAGCGCCGGATCGGTGTCCAGGGTGACGGGCTGAGGCGGCCTGGGCGTCTGGGCACCGGTCAGTGCCAGCCGGCTGCAGGTCAAACCCACAATCGCAACACCCGCCCAAAGCATCACCCTGTGCCCGCTCATACGCGCTACATTCAGCCTAGCGCCAGGCCCATGCGTTCTCGATACCCGCGCGATCCGCGCCATGTTCAGGACCTGGCTTGACGGTCCCACGTTCCACCGATCCTGTCAAGGCTGTTGAAGCTAGGCCCTGAACCGGGTCAACATGCGCATCCGCCCAAATCCAGAACAATGCCTCGCGCCCGGTCAGCCCAACAGTTCTAACTTCCATGGCTCAACCGGGCAGGCGCCGGCGCTTTGGTGGCATTGATCTGCGGCATCCGCTAATGGCCCATGCCATCCGAAAGGCCAGTACGAAGGGTTGATGGCCGCCAACCGTCCAGCTTGCATCCGGGGACCAGCCGTGGTGCCGGCCTGGCCCGGCGCATGGGCCCCAAACCCGAGCGCTTTCCTTTTGGTCGAAAGCCTGCTCTCTCAGCGATCCGTGTGCTCTATGCTCCGCGCGGCGTCCTGCCTACTTCGCGCTCCGTGCCCCATGTTCCAATGCTCCATTTTCCCATGCACCATGCCGCCGCGCCGTGGAGCATGGACTTCTCCATGACCTAAAGCTTGGGCCGTGAACTGAGCCTTCCGCATGCGTCGTGGCAGGGGACCCGCTATTGGCACGCGGGCAGCTGGAAGTCTGGTTGGCGGCCTCAGCGGGGTGGGCTGCTGGATCAAGGGCGCCCACCACTTGGCGTGGGAACATCTAACACGGGGCCTGACGGGCAACGCTTTTTGGCTGGACCCAAGGCGCCGCCACGCCGTACGCTGGTTTCAAACCACAATCCCAAAAGCGGTGAGGCAGCGCGTTTGTATCACCGGCTGGGCCCTGCTGAGTTTGGCTCTAGGTGCCAGCCTGGCTGCAGGCGCAGCGGCGGGTTGGCAGCCGTGCGCAGGCGGTCGGTTTGTCGAGCTGACTGTACCGGCCTCGGGCAAGACCGGCTTCACCGCGTTGGGGCCGGAGCTGACGGGGGTCCGCTTCACCAATTTCCTGTCCGAGGAGAAGGGGCTTGAGAACTCGCGGCTCAACGACGGCGCCGGGGTGGCGGCTGGGGATGTGGACGGCGACGGCTGGTGCGATCTGTACTTCTGCCGGTTGGAAGGGCCAAACGCGCTTTACCGGAACCTGGGCAATTGGCGGTTCGAAGACATCACCGCCGCCGCCGGGGTGGCTTGCGCGGAGCAGTTTTCCACCGGCGCGGTCCTGGCCGACGTGGACGGGGACGGCGACCTGGATTTGCTGGTCAACGGCCTGGGCGTGGGCACGCGCCTGTTCCGCAACGACGGGCGCGGCCGGTTCACCGAAGCCGCCGACTCGGGCCTGGTCCGGCGTTATGCCGGCACGTCCATGGCCTTGGCCGACGTGGACGGCAACGGCACGCTGGACCTTTACGTCTGCAACTACGCCACCACCAAGATCGAGGACCGGCCCAACGCACGTTTTGAAACCAAGGTGGTGGACGGCCAAATCCTCATCACCGCCATTGACGGGGTGCCCACCACCGCGCCGGACCTGACCAACCGCTATTTCGTGGACCGCTCCCGCACCGTGCGCGAGCTGGGTGAGCCGGACATCTTCTACCTCAACGACGGCCGCGGCCATTTCCGCCCGGTGCCGTGGACCGAAGGCGCGTTTCTGGACCACGAGGGCAAGCCGCTGGCCTTGCCGCCCTACGATTTCAGCCTGTCAGCCCGGTTCAGAGACCTTGATGGCGACCAGATCCCGGACCTGTATGTGTGCGTGGACCTGTTCCCGCCCGACCGCATCTGGATCAACGATGGTCGTGGCCGGTTCCGCGCCGGCTCGAACCTGGCCATCCGCCGCACCTGCCGGTTCGGCATGGGGATGGATTTTGCCGACCTCAACCGCGACGGCCACGACGACTTTTACCAGGCGGACATGTTCAGCCGCGAACATCCCCGCCGCAAAGTGCAGACGGTGGGCGTGATGCCCGTGTTTTCCATCCCCGGACGGATTGACGACCAGCCCCAATACATGCGCAACATGCTGCACTTGAACCGGGGCGACGGCACCTACGCCGAGATCGGGTATCTGGCCGGCCTGGAAGCCACCGAATGGTCCTGGCACCCCGTGTTCCTGGACGTGGACCTGGACGGCTGGGAAGACGTGCTGGTGGGTTGCGGCTTCTGGCGCGATTCGCTCCACGCCGATGCCGTCAACCAAATCCTCGCCCATCGGCGCGGCCGGCGGTTGACCGACGCCGAACATCGCGCCCTAAAAAAGAAGTTCTATCCGCCCCTGCCCCTGCCCACCCTGGCCTTCCGCAACCGGCGCGACCTGACCTTCGAGGATAAATCGCACGAGTGGGGCTTCGATTACGTGGGCATCTCCCAAGGCATCTGCCTGGCGGATTTGGACAACGACGGTGACCTGGACGTGATCGTCAATCGCCTCAACGCGCCCGCCGGCCTGTATCGCAACGACACCCCCGCCCCGCGCGTGGCCGTCCGGCTCAAAGGCCGCCCGCCCAACACCCGCGGCATTGGCGCGCGGATCAGGCTGCTGGGCGGCCCGGTGCCGCAGAGCCAGGTGATCGAAAGCGGCGGCCGGTATCTGTCGTGCGACGATGCCCTGCGCACCTTTGCCGCCGGCAACGCCAAGGGCGGCTTGCGGATCGAGGTCACCTGGCGCAACGGCACGGTCAGCGTGGTGCCTGATGTGCAGCCCAACCGGCTCTACGAGATTGATGAGGCCAGCGCCCAACCCGTGCCGCTGGGGCCAATCCCGCAGCCCACGCCGCTGTTCAGCGAGGTGAGTCATCTGCTCGGTCACACCCACGCCGAGGAACCCTTCAACGATTTCGAAATGCAACCGCTCCTGCCCCGCAGGCTCAGCCAGCTTGGCCCCGGCGTGGCTTGGGTGGACTTGGACGGCGACGGCTGGGACGAACTGGTCATCGGCGGCGGCAAAAGCGGCCAGCTCGCGGTCTTCGGCAACGATGGCCGCGGCGGCTTCACCCGCTGGCGTGGGCCGGCTTTGGATCAGGTGCTGGCCCGGGATCAAACCACCATCCTCGGCTGGCGCAGGCCCGACGGCCAAACGGTGCTTCTGGCCGGCTCTTCCAACTACGAAGACGCCCTCACCACTGGTAGTATCGTGCGCGAGTATCGGCCAAGCCGCCAGGCGTTGGCCTCCGGCTCGACTCCGCAGACAGGCAGGCCTGACGCTTTGAAGTCTACTCCCTCGCCCCCATCGGGGGAGAGAGCCGGGGCGAGGGGGACCGACTTCACCGTGGTGGAGAGTTTCCCCGGTTGGGAAGTGTCGGTCGGCCCGCTAGCTTTGGCCGACGTGGATGGCGACGGGTTGCTGGACCTGTTTGTCGGGGGCCGCACCCTGCCCACGGGCTACCCGGAGCCGGTGTCGTCGTTGCTGTTCCGCGGCGCCGCCAGCGGCTTTGTGCGAGATGAAGCCAACTGCCGCCAATTGGCCAACGTGGGTCTGACCAGCGGCGCGCGGTTCACCGACCTGGACGGCGACGGCGACCCGGACCTGGTTCTGGCGTGCGAATGGGGGCCGATCCGAATCTTCCGCAACGACCGCGGCAAACTGACGCCGTGGAACTGGCCGGTGACGTTGCCTGCGGACGAACCAATCCCCGCCTCCATCAAGCCCCCGGTTACCCTGGCTCAGCTCACCGGTCTGTGGACCGGCGTGGCCAGCGGCGATTTCGACGGCGACGGTCGGCTGGACCTGGTGGCCGGCAACTGGGGCCGGAACACCAAATACCAGGGCCACCGCCAGCAGCCTTTGCGCATCTTTTTCGGCCGCTGGCGCACGCCCGAAGTGACCGACCAGATGGAAGCCTACTACGAGCCGCCCATGAACAAGGTGGTGCCTTGGTGCACCTACGATGTGGCCCGCGCACTGCCCTGGATCGGCGAGCGCTTCCCCACCTACACCGCCTTCAGCACCGCCAGTGTGCAGGAGCTGCTGGGCGAGCGGCTGGCCGCCACCCGGACGCTGGAGGCTGCCTGGCTGGAAACCACCCTGTTCCTGAACCGCGGCACTCATTTCGAGGTCCGCGTCCTGCCCGGGGAAGCCCAATGGACGCCGGCCTTTGGCGTCAGCGTGGCGGATTTCGACGGCGACGGTCACGAGGACATTTTCCTGAGCCAGAACTTTTTCGCCACCGACGGTGACACGCCGCGCTACGACGCCGGCCGGGGCCTGTTGCTGGCAGGCGATGGCCACGGCGGCTTCCGGCCCGTGCCCGGCCAGGAAAGCGGCATCAAAGTCTATGGCGAGCAGCGCGGCTGCGCGGTGAGCGACTACGACGCCGACGGCCGACCGGACCTGGTGGTGACGCAAAACGCTGCCCAGACCAAGCTGTATCGCAACACGGGCGCCCGCCCTGGCCTGCGGGTCCGATTGATCGGTCCGCCGGGCAACCCGTGGGCCATCGGCGCGGCCATGCGGCTGCAAACCAGCAGCCAGACCGGCCCGGTGCGCGAGGTGCACGCCGGCAGCGGCTACTGGTCCCAAGACAGCGTGGTGCAAGTGCTGGCCCTGCCGCAGGGGCCTGCTTCACTCTGGGTCCGCTGGCCTGGTGGCAAGACCACTACATCGCCGCTGCCAGCCGAGGCTCGGGAAATTTGGGTCGAGCCTTCAGGCAAGGTGAGGATGGTGCGGTGACCGCCTCCAGGCCGGGAACCTGGGCCAAGCCAGACGCAAAGACAGCGCTTCAGCAGCTTGGAGCCGAGCCCACGCGGCATGGCGCTTGGAGCAGGGGCTTGAAGCTGGGTGGCTGCGACTTGGAGCTGGAAGCTCGCAGGTTGAAGCCGGGGAGCGAGTTCGTGGTTGCAGGGTTTAGCCGGAAAGGATTACCTCCGAGATTCGGAGGGGCTCTAGAGCAGGCTAAAGCTCGGACTATAAAGCTCGGATCACGAACAGCTCCTGGTCCAGGCTACAGTCCGTGAGCAAGGCGGACCGGTGCTTGAGGCTCGGACTGCGGGCCGGCGCCTGAACGACATCTGGCCCCCATGTTGTGCCCAGGGCTTGCCCGCTGGTTACAGCGGCAGAAACTCGATGCGATGGCTGGCCTCAGGATGCCGCTGCGATGGGCCGGCGACCAACATGGCCAGCGGCCCGGTGAGCTGGTGTTCGTGAGCCCAAGTTTGCACAAACGTGTGCCAGTCCTCAGGCTCGCTGGGCAAGGTCACCGGATGCACGCCGTAACAGAACACCAAGCTCTGGCACACCACGGGATCGGAGCTCAACGCCACAATCCACACCGGTGGATTGAATCTGGACAGCAGCCGGGCAGTGGTGCCGGAGCGGGTGGGCACAAACACCGCCGCGCAGGGCACTGTATGGAGCGCTTGCTCGACTACGGCTGCAATGGTGTCAGCCGGACCCCAGGCCGTGCGCCGGCGCATCAACCTGTCAGGCTCGGCCCGACACGGCTTGGGCCGATGCGCTTCGGTAAATGCCGCAATTCGAGCCAGCATGGCCACGGCTTCGACCGGGTATTTGCCCACTGCGGATTCACCCGACAACATCAGGCAATCGGCACCGTCCAGCACAGCGTTGGCCACGTCGGTCGCCTCAGCGCGTGTGGGTAAACGGCTGCTGGTCATGGACTCCAGCATTTGGGTGGCAATGATGACCGGTTTACCAGCCAGGCTGGCTTGGGCCACAAGCTGTTTTTGCACCAAGGCAATTTGCTCGATGGGCACTTCGACTCCCAGGTCACCGCGGGCCACCATGATGCCATCGGCTGCTTGGAGAATTTCATCCAAGTTGTCCAAAGCCCGGGCGCGCTCGATCTTGGCGATCAGAAAGGGCTGGTGCCCAAGGGCCGCTGCGGCTTGACGCACTGCGTGCAGGTCGGCAGCCCTCTCGACAAACGACTGGCTGACGGCATCCACACCGTGCTTGAGGGCAAATTCCAAGCAGGCCCGGTCCTGATCCGTAAAGGCGCTCAGGCCCAAGTCGATGCCCGGCAGGTTTAAGCCTTTGCGCGAGCGCAACTCGCCACCCACCACCACCCGACAATGCACCTGCGGCGCGGCCACCTGCTCGACCCTCAGTTGCACCAAGCCGTCATTCAGAAATAGCCGGTCACCTGGCTTGACCACCTCGGGCAACCGGTCGAACGTGACCGAGGCGCGCCTCGAATCCCCCACGATCGGCTCGGTCGTTAGGGTGAACGTTGCGCCGGCTGGCAGCTCGATCGGCTCAGGTTGGATGTTGCCCAACCGCATCTTCGGTCCGGGCAAATCCGCCATAATGGCTACCCGTTGGCCGGTGGCTGCTGCAGCAGCGCGGATCCGGGCGATCCGCTCCGCATGACTGGCGAAGGTCCCGTGGGAAAAGTTCAGGCGCGCCACGTTCATGCCCGCCTGGATCAGTTGCTGGAGCACCTCGGCCGATTCACTGGCCGGGCCGATAGTGGCGACGATCTTGATCTTGTGATCGGCTAAACGCATAAAGGCAATCTGTCTTGGCGCAGGCTATGGCACCGACTGGCAGCCGCCAAGCTCGACGCCGTCAAAGAGCTGACTGCAGCCGCCAACTGCCACCATGCCTATCTGGCCAACTGCCAGGCCCAGGTGTCGCAAGCTGATGCGGCTGCATTCGTGTAATCAACTTGTGAAGAGAATCTGTGGACGAGTGGTTCAGGGGGCCAAGGTTGGAGTCCGGTGGCAGTTCCATCGCCCGGTAGCCCGAAAGGCATAGGACCTTCTGGTCACTACCCAGATTTTGTTCGTCAAGCCCTCCACTGCCCCCGTTGGGCACATCGGCTCAGCCCCAAGCCCATGATGGGATCAACTTCTGATGGGCCCGAGGCCAGTCGGGCTACCTCCGTCTCGGATCGATCCGACTCCGCAGTGACGGTTCACACCACACCAGCAGTGTCAACCCACCGGCCGCTTGGCTCGAAGCGCACTGGTGGTCTCCGGCCAAGACAGATGTCGCGCCGATTGCGCCAGGACTATGCTGGGACCGCCGTTGGTTTACCGGCCCCCTCGACAGGATGTGCTCCATCGCAATCCCGTGTTGGGCGCACCGAGTCCGGCAGAGGCCCTAGCGCAACATTGTCCGGATGTTCCACCCCAGCACGACATCGCACACTTGCACAGGTAGCCGGTCATAGCTCGGCTCTGGCTTGGGATAAAGCGGGCAAAACCCGAGAGGGGCTGTCTGAGGCCAATGTCGGTCTGGATGCGCTGGTGGTGGCTGTGGCCATGCAGCCCGACGCAGGGGCGTAATCATGATCCGTACGCCACACTGGGGCGGGTGACTGGCCGGCGGACGTTGGGCTGGGCCTTGCCGAGAGGATCGAGGCTGGCAAGCGAGAGTCTTGGGGCTGGTGTCTAACGGGATCGTCCGCCACGTGGCACAGCCCAATTACCCGCGTTGGTTTGAATCTGCGGCGGCGGGGTGCGGCTGGTCCAGATGCGCTTGATGCATGGGGTTGCACCCCGGGCCGGTCTAGCGCACACTCAGGTTCTAGCATATGACAACGAGGGCGTTGTGGTTCGAGGCTTGGGCAGCGGTTTTGGCGTTGGTGAGTTTACCGGCTTGGGGCGCAGAGTCGTTGGCAGGCAGCCGCCCGAACATCATCTTCATTCTGACCGATGACCAGGGCTACGGCGACCTGTCATGTCATGGCAATCCGATTCTTCGGACGCCGCATTTGGACCGGCTGCATGCGGAGGGTCGGCGGTTTACCGATTTCCACGTCAGTCCAACTTGTTCGCCCACACGGTGTGCGTTGATGACCGGACGCCACGAGTTCAAGTCAGGCGTGACCCACACGATCTTGGAACGGGAACGCATGAGCTTGAAGGCCACCACGTTGGCCCAGGTGCTCAAAGCCGCCGGTTACACCACCGGTATTTTCGGTAAGTGGCATTTGGGCGATGAGCCGGCGTATTGGCCGGACAAACGTGGGTTCGACGAAATGTTCATCCACGGCAGTGGCGGGATTGGGCAGACTTACCCTGGCAGTTGCGGGGACGCGCCTAACAACCGGTATTTTGATCCGGTCCTGCTGCACAATGGCCGGTTTGTCCGAACGCAGGGTTACTGCACCGACGTGTTTTTCCGGCAGGCAATCGCCTGGATTGAATCGGTCAAAGGCACCAAACCGTTCTTTGCGTTCATCACGCCCAATGCGCCCCATGCGCCCTTGGATTGCCCGCCGGAGTACGAACGGCTTTACGCCGGGCGTGTGCCGACCAACACCGCTCGGTTCTTTGGCATGATCGCCAATATCGACGACAACGTGGGCCGGCTGCTGGATCGGCTCACTGCCTGGGGGCTGAAGGACCGGACGCTGGTGATTTTCATGAACGACAACGGCGGTACGGCCGGCCTAAAGGTGTTCAATGCCGGTATGCGTGGAGGCAAAGGCACGCCGTATCTGGGCGGTACACGGGCCGCGTCATTCTGGCGTTGGCCAGGCCGGATTCGCCCAGGCGACGCCGGGCAACTAGCGGCGCACGTGGACGTGTTGCCCACGTTGGCTGAGATTGCCGGGGCCAAACTGGCCCCTGACTTGGCGGCCAAGCTAGATGGGCGCAGCTTGGTGCCGGTGCTGCAAGACCCGAGTGCGCCTTGGCCCGAGCGGTTGCTGTTTACGCATTTGGGCCGGTGGCCCACCGGCACAGCCGCCGCCTCCAAATACCGCCAATGCAGCGTCCGGCATGGCCGTTACCACATGGTCTGCGCCAGTCGGGACGGGAGCAAACAATGGGAGCTGTACGACGTGAAGGCCGACCCTGGCGAACAGCGTGACTTAGCGACCGAGCTGCCTGCGGTGGTGCAGGAGCTGGAGTCGGCTTATGACGCATGGTGGGCATCGGTATTGCCGTGCTTGGAAAACGAGGATGTCCGCGGTCCCAGGATCAACCCATTTAAGGAGCTTTACTGGAAGCAATTTGGCGGCGAGCCGACTCCGGAGCTGCTTCGGCAGATGGACCCGGAATTGAAGTTTACCAAGCGCTGGTGATGGAGCCGCGTCAGCCAAAGGCGCTTCGCTTAGGCAAAATGCCGTGTGAGTTGCGGCGCCGCGTGCTAAGCTGCCGTCCATGGAATGGACCCGGGGCGAATACGTGCTGACGGATGATCCGGCCCGGTTGGATTTCGAGGCGGTGTGTGGGTTATTGGCTCAAACTTACTGGGCTGCCCAGCGCAGTCGCGAACTAAACGCGCGGGCGTTTGCGCATTCGGTCTGTTTCAGCTTGTTTTGGCGCCAGACCCAGGTGGGCTTTGCGCGGGCGGTGACTGACTGGGCCACGTTCAGTTGGATCTGCGATGTGGTGATTGCGCCAGAACACCGCGGCCAGGGTTTGGGCCGATGGATGTTGGAACGCATGCTGGAGCACCCGGCTTTACAAACTCTCACTCAAGCTCTACGGACGCGTGACGCGCACCGCTTTTACGAGGCCCTGGGATTCCAACCCGTCCAGTATTTGCGGCGCTCGGTGAACCCACCGTGAGGTTCGTTGGCCAGGCGCACGCTATCGGCATGCCTTGCTCAGGCACCTTGGCCGGGCCCACGCCGTCCGACTTCTCAAGCACAGGCTGAAGCGCGCTCCGATTGCGTCAGCCCCCACTCCAGCACCGGGACTGATTCAGGCTTGAATCCGTAGGCGCGGACGAATGCGTCGAATGGCGCCAGGATTTGCACCTTTTTGCCCGTAAACGGGTCGGTGTAAGCCAGGAACACCGCGCGTAAGGCCAAGGCTGGCACCGTATCGCTGGGCGTAGCAGCGCTGGCCACGGGCACGTCCAGCCGGGTTCGAGCGGGCTGGGCTAGGATGGACTGCTGGTTACGGCTTGGTGGGGTCGAGCCTTTGCCAGCGGCCTTCGGTTGGACCAAATGGGGGCGTGTGCTGTAAAGCTCGTCGCCCAAAATCGGATAGCCGGCAGCAGCCAAATGCAGCCGAATCTGGTGGGTGCGCCCGGTCAGCGGCTGCGCTTCGATCAGACTTCGGTCCGGGCCGGCCTCCAACACCCGGAACCGCGTCTCAGCAGGCTTACCTTCGCGCAGGTCCACTTTCATGACGCCGCGCAAGCGACGGTGTCGAGCCACAGGCAGCTCACAAGTCCAAGTCGTTTGAGCAGGCACGCCCCGAACCACCGCCAGGTAACGCTTCTCAACGTGGCGCCCCACAAACAACCGGCTGTAGGGATGGATAGCGCCGGGACTTTTGACCAGCAGCAGAATCCCGGTGGTGCCGGCATCGAGGCGATGCACGTAGCGGATGAACTTCAGTTGACGAGACCGGGCCCACCAATCGCCGGCTTTGACGGATCGTTCCAGGGTGCGCTGCAAGTTGCGTGAGGTACGATTCCAGGAGTCCGGCGCGAGCATCCAGCCCGCCGGTTTGTCAATGACCAGCACCGCCCGGTCCTCATATAGGATCGGGATGGTGGTGCCGTCGGCAAACTCGATGTGGTCAGGCTTGGCCACCATCGCCTTTATAGCATCGGGCCACTCGCACGCCAAGCCGCGCTTGCGTGCGCCAAGTGGCTGGATTGACGCGGGCGTGAGATTTGGATGGACAAGCGCAGGTCAGTGGATCACAACAAGCCGAGGAACAACCTGAGCCTATGAAGACCAGCAACTGCTTAGTGCGATCCATCGGCCTAGCCACGGCAGGATGGCTACTGGGCTGGGCAATTGGGATGGCAGCCGACTCAGGCGCACCCGGCGGCTGGGGCACACCCAATGCCGCAGGCAAACGCGTGCTCTACTTTACCAAGTCGGCTGGATTCGAACACAGCGTGGTGAAACGTCCGGCGGCAGACGCGCTGAGCCATTCGGAACGAGTGCTGACTGAGTTGGGCCAGCGTTACGGGTTCGAGGTCACCTGCACCAAGGATGGGCGGGTGTTTACCCCGGAGAATCTGGCGCGTTACGATGTGGTCGTGTTTTACACCAGCGGCCTGCTCACCATCCCAGGGACGGACGGCCAGCCGCCCATGACCCAAGCCGGCAAGGCCGCGCTATTGGAGGCGATTCGCAACGGCAAAGGTTTTGTCGGGATCCATGCGGCCAACGACAGCTTCCATTATCAGCCCGACCCACCGGATCGGTCCGAGCGTTACGTAGCCCATGGAGACAAGGTGGACCCTTTCATTGCCATGATTGGAGGGGAGTTCATCGCCCATGGCCCGCAGCAGATCGCTACCCAACGAGTAGTGGATCGGTCGTTCCCGGGTTGTGACCAGTTGCCTGAGCGGTTCCAGATGCTGGAGGAGTGGTACACATTCAAGGATTTTGCGCCGGACCTACATGTGATCCTGGTTATGGAGACGCAGGGGATGAAAGGCAGCGACTACCAGCGCCCGCCCTTCCCGGCCACTTGGGCGCGGCGCCATGGCCAAGGCCGAGTCTTTTATACGTCGATGGGCCACCGAGAGGATGTTTGGACTAACCCGCAATTCCAACGCGTTTTGCTGGGTGGATTGGGCTGGGCTGCCGGTAACGTGGAAGCGGATGTAACGCCCAACCTCCAGCAGGTCACGCCTGGGCACCGCCAAATCCAGCCCCGCCCAGTGCGCCGCACCAAGTAATCAAGCTGAGCCCAGCGAGGCCAGACCAGCTCTGGGGCGGTGGGCTGCCGACTTGTCAGCAGTGGGGCTTGGTTTATTCTGGGTGGGCGTGAAGGACAAGCGGACAGTGTGGGTGCCGGTGGTGCTGATGGGGTTGTTTGCGCTGAGCCGGTGGCCGGGGCTGTTGCCGCCCAACTTCAGCGCGGCCTACGGGCTGGCGTTTTGCGCCGGGGTGTACTTTTCAGGTAAACTCGCTTGGTGGTTACCCTTGGGCGCCCTGGCGGTCAGTGACGTAGCGATCAATCTCTACTACTGGCTCCACGATGGGATCAATGCGTTCCAGCCTGTCATGCTGGTCAACTATGCGGCCTTTGCCCTCATCATCGGCCTGGGGAGGCAGTGTAAGCCGCAGGATTCATGGCTGAAGCTGCTCGGGGGCGGTCTGCTGGGGGCGGTGCTGTTCTACCTCATCACCAATACCGCCGCGTGGTTCTTCAATCCATTCGGCAATCCTGAATATACCCGCGACTTGGTCGGCTGGATCATCGCGCTGACCACGGGTACCAAAGCGGGTTGGCTCCAGACGTGGGAGATGTTTCGCAACACGCTCCTCAGCGGTGGTTTGTTTACCGGATTGTTTGTGGGCGCCATGAAATTGAGCGAACAGCTCGAGTCAGCGTTGGACAAAGAGCCGGTGGCCGAGCCGGCCCAGGCGCCGGAGGAAGCTCAAACGCCCGAACCCGAGGAGGCCAAAGCCTGACCTGAGTTGAGCGGGCTGAGGCAGTGCGACCGAGCCGATTGGGCTATAGCCGCCGTATGCGGATCGGCGTCATCTCCGATACCCACAATTACTTGGACCCGAAGCTGAGCCAGGTGTTCCAAGGCGTGGCTCATATCTTGCACGCTGGCGACATTGGGCGTCCATGGCTCATTCTGGCACTGGAGCAAATCGCGCCGGTCACAGCCGTGTTGGGTAACACCGACATCGCCAGCGGATTCAAAGAGACCGCGGTCATTGTTTTAGGCGGCCGGAAGTTTCTCATTCACCACATCTTGGACCCCAAGAACCCGGCCCTGGTCCTTCGGCGTCGGATTATTAGTGAACAGCCCGATGTGGTGGTCTTTGGCCACACGCACCGGCAGTTTTGCGAGACACTGGGCGGCACCCTTTACCTGAACCCGGGCTACGCCGGGCCACAACGTCCCAACCTGCCCCGGTCGGTGGCCATCATCGAATGCGACGGCGCACAAATCCGCACTGAATTCAAGCCGCTCTAGCTTCAGAACCGTCGGCCTGCGCTGGCATAAGCTGGCTGGGGTTCTGAAGCAAACGCGTTCTATCACCGCTGCGGCGGCTGAAAGCTGTGGCTGGAGTCCAGCCGCCGACTGCCCACGACACGACATTCCCTGCAACAAGTGCGGGCCAAGGTTTGGTGCGCTTGACCGCGTCGTGGCTTCGCCAAACCGGCCGAGACGCACGCAACGGGGTCTGATCGGTTTGGCTGGGTGCTGCCGGGCTCGTCCCCAAAAATGGGGACTAGCCTGAACCGCAGCCGGAAATACAGTTGAAGCAGTTCTCATGTGGCGGACTGGGCCGGGCCTGAGAGAAAGCCCGGCCCAGGCCGTTTTTGGCCTCAAACGATCCGAAGCGGCTTCGGCTCTTCAGTCTAGGGCTGGCTGGGAAGTAGCGACGGATAACCCGGCGCGCCGCAAAGCTCGGCACTGCAAGGGGCGTATTTTCTGTTCCCGTCATTAGCCGGCATGGTAGGCTGTGGGGGTGAACAACGAGGTGAAGGATTTTGAGGTCGAGGTGCTCCAACGGAGCCATTCGGTGCCGGTGCTGGTGGATTTCTGGGCGCCATGGTGCGGCCCGTGCCGGGCGTTAGGGCCGGTCTTGGAGCGGCTGACTGCGCAGGCCGGTGGCCGTTGGGTGTTGGTGAAAGTCAACACCGACATGCATCCGGATTTGGCAGCCCGTTATCATGTAGCCAGCATCCCCACCGTGAAGCTGTTCCGCCAAGGCCGTGTGGTGGATGAATTTGTGGGTGCGATGCCTGAAGCCTACATCCGCCAGTGGCTGGATACGGCCTTGCCATCGCCCCATGTCCAAGCCGTGGCTCGAGCGGAGAACCTGATAGCCGAAGGTCAATACCAGCAAGCGCGCCAGTTGCTGGAGCCGGTGGTGGCGGCTGAGCCCAGCAATGATCAAGCGCGGCTGTTGCTTGCCCGGTGCCAGCTTGTGGTCCAGCCGGAGGCCATCGAGGAAACACTCCGGCCTATCGCTCCCAGCTCAGCGTGGGCCGAACAAGCCGAAGCGCTGCGCTTGCTGGGTCGGTTGGCTGTCGAGGCGGCGCAACCTGATCGGCTACCGGCTGGACCGGTGCGAGACCGGTTTGTCGCCGGAGCACAGGCTCTGCGGTGCGGCGACTTTGCAGCAGCGCTGGAGGCGTTCATCGAGGTGCTGGGCCGCCAACGCGATTACTACGCCGGCATGCCCAAGCAAGCCTGTAAGGCCATCTTCCAGTTGCTGGGAATTCGTCATCCCATCGCTGAGCGGTACCATCGGGCTTTCGCCAGCGCCCTGCATCCCTAAGCGCCAAGGGCCGACCAAGAAAGTAACGCCACAGTGGCATGGATTTACCTTGCGCTCGTGGGCTGGGGCCGAACTGGTTCAGCCCCAGCCCAGACAAGCAGCCGCCACCAAGCTGGAGCAGCGGAAACTGCACCGGCGCCTTGCGTGGGCGGCATCAGACCCGGGTTCGCCGAAAGAGCTGCGCTACGGCGAGACTTTCTTGGTTTTGGAAGCGCTTTTGCTCAGTGCCTCCAGTTCGCCGGCCAAGAACTCCAGGCGCCGGTCGATGCGTTTGTGGTAGGTGTTCAGCGCCTTAGCCTGTCTGCCGGCTAGCCCCAATTCTTCCAGAACGGGTCGGGCTACAGCCGCCAACTGGTCCACGCGCTGATGGAGCCGGTCTTTCTGTAGCAGGGTGGCATAGATTTCCCGACATTTTTGGATGTAACGTGCGCGTCCTTCAGGTGTGTCGAGTAGGGCCGCTGAGACCATGCCGCGCATTTGGGGCAGTAGCGGCGCATCAGCTTGGACGAAGTAGTTGTCCAACCCGTGCGGGATGAACGTGACGCGGCCAGTGGTATGATCGCAGTAAATCCGATAGTTGTTGCAGCGCAGCGAGTAGCCGTCCCAAACGTTGATCAGCATCTCCAACGCCACATAGCCCAAGAACTGGTCCACATTCAAACACCGGTCCATCTGTTCAAAGCGCTTGGTCCGGTCGCGTTCGCGCACGGCGCGAATCAACGGTGCCAGGTCTTCGCGCCGAGACCGGTTGCCGTAGTCCTGCTCCAACTCGCCGTCGATGTCTTGCTCGACCCCTTCGTACAGGTTGCCTTTGGCTGTGCCGAAGTGCCGCTCCAGGAAATCTTTGGTGATGCCTTCCACCAGCACATACAAGCCCAGGTCTCGTCCGTTGAGCTGGACGCGCGCGTAGTTCACGCGGGCCGCTGGGGTGCCGACGGCGCGGAATAGTTCCTGGCCCAGATGCTCCTGCACGAACGTCCACTCCTCGAACGCGTTGTTCAATAGGATCTTTCGCAGACCATGGAAAAGCTGCCCGGGCATGTATTCGTTGAACTTGAGGGTGATGCTGGGCTTTCGGTCCAAGGGCTGAAAGGTTCGGGCACCCTTCAAATGCAGGCCAACATTTGGATAAACTTTGCCTCCCTGTTCCACCTCGGCAGGCACATACGTGTAAGGAGCCTCTTCAAGAGAGCGCACAGCCGAGGGGTCAACCCGGATGACAATCGGAATGACTTTGGCCCGGTCGAATAAGACCGCATCCGCTGGATCGGTGGGACTAGCGGGCGATGCCGTTGCGGATGGTGGCAGAACGGCGACGCTGGCCGCCAACCACACAGTCACGCTCAGCCAGATCCCTATCCATCCCAATCGGCGACCGGGCAGACTGCTGTTCGACATAGTGCGTTAGCGTGAACCTGTGAACCCTCAATCCGGCCACGCAGGGCTCCAGAGCCGGTGCGGCCTGGGGCAGGGCGACAGGCCAAGCCCCTTGCCCTGCCTGCCCTGCGCGCTGGCCGCAAACCACTCGGCCAGATGGATCCGCGCATTTCAGCCACGGTCCTTGTGCAGGTCCTCCAGCAACAGCATCGCCGCTCCGAAGCTACGGCCTTGGGCCATAGACCATCGAAGCGGCGATGCCCAATTGGGGCTCTCCTTCTTGCCTATGCCCGCGTCCGCCGGGCCATTAACCCCGTGGCTTAGGCGGTTCGGGCGTATCGTCCACAACGGGTGGCTTCGGTGGCGCCGGCTGCTGCGGCGGCTCACACTTGGACTTGATCACCGGCGGTTTGCCCGGAGTCAATGACGGGCACAGGACCGTCTTGGTCCTTCTGGCCTTCCTGCCGACGATCGTCTGGAATCCAAACTCATCGACCACATTGGCAAACGTTGCACGTGTGACCACCGGATCTTCGGAGGGCAAGACAATGCCTTCGCGCTCAAGGGCTCGCACCCACTCAGAGCTACTCTTGGGGCCGACAATCCCCAAGAACTGCCCAAGAGTCTGCACCAGAACGTCGCGTGTCAGAGGTGCTGTGGGGTTCCAGCCGCCCTTGGGATTCATCCCGTGGTCACGAGCCCACTGGATGTAATCGGCCGCAGTCGAGTTGGCTGAGAATTGTGAGGTAGCGCCAGCCAACTGCACCAGCCAGCGGATGTATTCCAACTGGGTCAGCGGGGCAGTGGCATCCGCTTTGGCAGCAGTTGGCGTTATCAGCACCGCACACAACACGCCGCCCAAGACCAGCCCTCCCAGTTTGACCATCCATCCTTGCCACAAACCTTTGGCCCTTCCCTGCAGGTTGCCTTGTTTACTCATTGTCATCACCGTTGCTCCGGGTTGTCTGTTCAAACACTTCTGTGGAACGCCACTACATTACTTGACCAACTGCTTGGTTGTCAAGTGGGCGATAAACATTTTTCGCCCGCACGTATCTGACCGGCAAAAAGTGCCTTCGGTACGAAATATTGCATAACTCGTTGCAGGCAAGTAGCTTACAGGCCCATCCGCGACATCAAGCCCAAGCGGGTGGTTCTAACCAGGCCGACACCACCAAAAAATTTCACGGCCGCGACGCCTATTGGCCCGGGTTCGAGTGCGCCGGAGCTGAGGATTGGTTCAGCAGGCGCCAGACCCGCAATGCCTCGGTTACCGACCAGGCCTGAGCGTCGCAGCCACGTTGGGTATGGGGCGCGTCGCCGTCCAAGATTTCGGGTAGCTGGTTTAAGCAGCCCCGATCGAGCAAGCCCTCTAGACTCTGCATATAGGAACGAGCCGCAGCAACCGCTGCGGGGTCAAAATCCCAAGCCCGCACCAGGGCCTCGCAGAAGACCGGGAAGACCCAAGTCCACGCCGTGCCATTGTGATAGGCTGGTTTGCGGCGGGTGTCCTCGTCCCCTTCGTACCTGCCCCGATACAAACCAGTGGGCGTGTTGAACAGGGCCGGGTCAATCCCCAGCGCCTCAGGCCGCAGGCTTAACGGTAGCGGGGCCAAAGACCGCACCCCGCCCGGCACCAACAAATGCTGCACCGCCACTGCCAGACTGCGCCGGGCCGGCTCACCCCGGGCCAACCCCAGGCTTAGAACCAACAAGAAATTGCAACGCACAGCATCATCGGCCAAGGCGGCTGCGGCAGGTTGATTGGGCGCAGCCACCAGGCAATCCGCAAAATAGCCGCGTTCTTCCAACCAGAAGAACCGCCACAAGGCCGCCTCCGCCCGGCCAGCAATCTCGGCCCACACTTCAGCCGAGCTATCCAGTCGCGCAAGTTGCCGGAGTAACCGGATCCACAACGCTTGAATTTCCACCGGATAACCTTGACGCGGAGTGCAAGGCGGGAAGCTGGTATCCATCCAACTGAAATGGCTCGGGCTCCAGATCAGCCCTGAGTCTGGGTCCATGCGGATGCCGTTGGGTGTGCCGTTGCGGTAGCCCTGGGCAATCGACTGGAGCACTTGGCCCACGGTGCGGTCTTGGCCTTCAACGGGCACCTGATAGATGCCCGGCCCCTCCAGCGCGGCCAGCTCTTCACACACCAGCCCATACCACAGAGGCGCATCTGAAGTGTCGCGGTTGGAGGTGACCTCGCCGTGCAGACTGTTGGGCAGGGTGCCATCCTTTTCCAGGCAACCAAACACTCGCAGGATCTGTTTGACGGTGTCGGTCATACCGGCTGCTAGCAGGCCGCGGGCTGCAATGAGTGTGTCGCGGCCCCAATCCAAGAACCACGGGTAGCCTGCAATGACCGTTTGCCCAGTGCCGCGTCGCACCACAAAGGCTTGGACCGCTTGCACCAGGCGCCGCCCAAACGGGTCGGCCAAAGGCAACCCAGCTCTAGCCACAGCCTGCTCCAGAGCAGTCTGGCGCGTGGTCACCAAGGCTGACAGTTGCTCCGGCGTTGGCTCGGTCGCATCCGCGCACAGCGTCAGGGTCACATTTTGCCCGCTGGCCAAGGGCAGTTCGAACCAACCCGGGCTGTAAGTATCGCCGTGAGCCACCAAGCCCCGAGTCGCTTCGATGGGGTGCGCCAGGCCAGTGCACCATTCAGGCTGGTGATGGTATTGGCCTGAGTCGGCAAACACCCGCAGGCACCGGTCCGGTGCAGGGCAAAACTCGAATCCAACCCGCTGCGCCAACGGCCGGCTGTGTGAATCGAAGTGCTGTTCAGCGCCAGCGTCGCGATGGGTCTCGGTGTGGAAGTTGCGGTCCTCGATGTCCACCCGCACCACCACATGCACCCGGCAGCTTTCGGGCAGCGGGCGACCCACCGGCGGCGGTTGGGCTGGCCGATGGAACCGGAACACGGTGGTGTTGCGCCCAACCAGCATGTCGGCCTGCAACACAATCGGCACGGCCCGGCCATCGCCTGCGCTGGCGGCAAACCGCCACTCCGCAGGTGGGCCCGCTTTGAACTCGATTAAGTTCAGGTGGTTCAACGGGGCCAAGAACCCGTCAGCATTGGCCCAGACACGCACCCGTTTCACCAACACGTGCCGATCCACCGGCACACTCGGATGCAAGTTGGCCCCTAGCGCACAGTCGTACTTGGACTGCACGCTGCCCAAGTCCACTCGAAGCCTGGCCATGCCGCCAATGCCGTTGGTCAACAGCACCAGCGCGTCTGGCTCGGGCAAACGATCCCAGTGCCGGCTGCTGTCACCTGGCTCAGACGCCAAAAACAGCACTTGAGCCTCGACGTATGGATCCTGGTCCGCGTAGCGTTCCAAGCTGAGTGTGGCGAGGCCGAGCGGTTGCCCTGCGGGGAAGCAGGCCACATGCTGCCCGCCAGCCATGGGCGTCGAGCTCAGGTATTGAGGCCGATTCGGCTCCGCAGGCGCCAGCTTCACGCGGAACGGCGCGTTATCTTCGATGAGCAACCAGTGCTCAGCCGGCACCGGCACCACCCGTGTGCGGTCCGACAGCCGCCATCGGACTACCGGCCAATAGGCCGCAGCCATCTGAGGCAGGACTTGGCGCAGCGCTACGCACACGTCTTGCCGCACTGCTTCCGGGTCCAATCGGTTCACCGCTGCTAGGAACCTGGCAGGGTCTTCAGCTGCCAGGTTGGCTAAAGCGCACCAGTCGTAGCTGCCCAGATACCGCGCTCGGAACCGCTTGCACAACGCCCCCAAAGCCCAAGCCGCTTGAGCCCGCCGCAGCCGATACGCCTCGCCACTGAGGCCAACCGGTTCGGCTTGGGCTGCCAGGCAAAAACTGGCACCGGGCTGCAACCGAAACTCGATTCCACCCTGGCCGTCCAGCGTCATGGCTGGAGCGGGCTGCCCCAGCAAGTCTATCAGCGGAAAACCAATCTCACGCACTTGGGCTGCCTCGAGTTTGAGGCTGTGCGCTTGAGCTGGATCGGTGTTGACCAACACCAGCACACGATCCTTGCCCTCGGCTGAGACCCGCCGCAACGCATACACGGGCGAATCGAGCGGGCTCAGCCGGGTGAGCGTGGCGCCGTCGAAGAAACACGGGTGCTGCGCCAGCAATCGGTTCAATTGCGCCAGTTCATCCACCAGATTATCCGGGTTGCCCCAGGCTAGGCTGCGGTTATCGTGCACCTTGATTTTCTGGGTGGCCAGCCACTCGACCCCTGCCGTGAAGCCGAACCCGCCGCACACGCTGGTCAACGCGCAAAGCCGGTTGCGCAACAACGACCAGGCCCGGCCTTTGGTGGCCAACCGGTCGTTATCGTGCGTCTCGCTGTAGTGCACATACAGGCCCAGCCGACTGCTTTGGCGCAAGCTGTAGTCCAGGTACCGAGCCACGTCCCCGCCGGTGTAGTTCTGGAACAGCTCAGAATAAGCCCATTGCATTCCCCCCTCGGTCAACAGCGCCTCGGTGGTTTCCCAAGCCCCACCCAGGCCCTCCAGCAGGAAGATCGTCTCAGGAAATTCCTCGTGCACCCGGGCGGTGATGTACCGCCAGGCTGGCACGGGGATTTTGTAGCCGGCATCGCAGCGGAACCCATCCACCCCACGGCGACACCATTCCAAGAACACCTCGCCCAAATACTCCCACAGCGCCGGGTTCTGATGGTTCAACTCGACCAGATCTTCCCAGGTGACGCCCCAAGCGCCCGGGCTGAGGAACTGGCCGGTGGCGTCCCGCATGAACCATTCGGGGTGGTTCTCCTGGAGAGTCGAACCCCAGCCGGTGTGGTTGATCACCACATCCAAAAACACCCGACCCCCCAACCGATGCGTGGCGTAGGTCAGCTCACGGAACTGATCCAGACCGGTTGTGCGCCGGTCGAACTCCACCAGCGCCGGGTCCACGGCCAACAGGTCCTGCAAGGCATAAGGACTGCCAAAGCGGCCGAACCGTGCATAGACCGTCGGGGTGGGATTGACTGGCAGCAAATGCAGGATGCGGCAGCCCAGCTTTTGGATGATGTGTGGCAAGGCCCGGATCAGGTCCCGGAACTTGCCCGACGGCGGAATGACCGTGTAACCCAGCTTGTCCAACGCAGCCATGGCGGCTTGCAGGCGCGCGTCCTCCAACTGCGCCGTAGCCGAGGCAGAGCCGAACATGCGGACAAAGGCGCAGTAAATGATGTTGGCGGTCCGATAGCTGCTGGGATGCACGCTGATGCCCACATCCGGTCCCTCGGGCCAATATTGCCAGCCGCGGCTGTCCACCGCGTAAGCCTTGGCCTGGAAATAGCCCACTTCGGTCACCGGCAACTCGATGGTCCAGGCTTCCCCCTCCGGTTGCATGGGCAGATCCCGCCAGGCGGCATTGACCAGCTTCAGGCGCTGGCGGTGAGCGTGGATGATCTCCTGCCGCACCACGTCCCCGCGGCCCACATTGGTCCGCAACAGCGCCCGCCAGTCAGCCGGCCAAGGCGCCCCGTCGGCACTGCGCAGTTGGAATCGGACTCGGTCCCCGACGAACCGCAACAGCCGCTCGCCGGGAGCCGGGCTCATGATCAATCGTTGCATCGGTTGACGGACTGCACGCGCATCGCGCAGCAAGATCAGCACCGCAGCCCATGAATGCAACCACTGATCCCCTAGCGCCACCAAGCCGGCCGACCTCCGTGTCTCTCGCTGCCCTCCGCCAGGTCCGCGCCTGGCCCGCCGCCTGACGGCGGCTACACTACATCGGTTTAAAGGCACCAAGTAGCGGTGCCCCGGAGCTAGCCCTAGGTTTCAACCAAGGGGGCGCGTGCCGCCCAACCCCACGCGTCGTGGAGCCACGTTTGAATCGATCCTTCGCCGGGGTCAGGCGTCGCTCCGCGACGCAATATGCCTTGGCCTCTGCGGCCACCGTGGGCTGAAGCTGATGGCTACCGCCAAGCCGTCGCTGCGCGACGGCCCAGGTGGGATGCTCGGCGGTCCAGCACCACCGGCGGCCACCCCGTAGCCGCGGACTTGACTCGGCGGACCGGTAGAAACTGGTTTTCCACCCTGCTGCGCGGGCTGTGTATTCCGCCGCAGCGTGCGTAGCCACACCGGCCCAAAGCCCCCGCGATTCAGGCCCAATTTATGCTACTCAATTGACCAAGGGCTGAAGTGTGGTAAACTGAGGTAGCGTTATGAGCGCACGTAAACTCGGCCACATGGACGTGTCCCAACCCCACGCCGGGCCGGGGCCGACTCGCCGGCTACGGTTGGCCGCGCACGAAGTGCGATTCCGCAAAAGCGGGATCGAGTTTCGTGCTCCGACGGCTATTCCACCCTGGACGGAGATGACCGTCGAGCTGGAAGCCCCATCCCGCAGCGGCAAATTCCAGTCCACCGGTGTGGTGGTGGCCTGCACGGGCAATCCCCAGGCGGGGTTCCAAGTGAGTGTCTTGTTCCCGGGCCTGTCCCGGCAGGCCCAGGCTCGGTTGCAGGCCTTGGCAAATTCTGCGCTAGCTTGACCGGCTTCCATGCCCTAGACTAAGGGGCATGGAACTGCAACAGCGCCTGGAACTCATTGCGCAGGAGACCGGCTCGGACGCCGCCCGCGTCAAAGCCGACATCGACTTCTTTCACAAGATCTTGCAGACGGCCGTCGAGGCGGGCGCTTCCGACGTGCACCTGAAGATCAACAACCCGGTGGTCTTCCGCATTCAACGGCAGTTAATCGCAATCGATTGCCCTAACCCGACTGCCGAGTGGATGGACAACGTGGTGGAGTATCTGGTGCCCAAACACGCCAAGCCCCGCTTGCTGGAGAACCGCGAGGTGGACTTCTCCTATCACCTGCCCGGGGTTGGCCGGTTCCGCACCAACATCTTCCAGCAACGCGGCGAATGGGCTATCGCGATGCGCTACGTCAAAGCCACCGTGCCAAGCTTCGAGGAACTGGGCTTGTTGCCGGTGCTGAAAAAGATTGCCGAATCGCCTCGGGGCATCGTGATCTTGGCGGGCACAACCGGCTGCGGCAAGTCCACCACCCTGGCGGCGATGATCGAGCATATCAATGCCAACTTCAAACGCCACATCATCACGCTGGAGGACCCCATCGAATACGTGTTTGAAGACAACCAATCGGTGATCGAACAGCGCGAGATTGGGCTGGATACCCCATCGTTTCACGAGGCGCTTAAGTACGTGCTGCGGCAAGACCCTGACGTGATCATGATCGGTGAAATGCGCGACGCCATCAGCGTTCAAGCTGCCATCAATGCCGCCGATACCGGCCACTTGGTGCTCACCACCGTCCACAGCACCAACTCTTCGCAGGCGGTCACGCGGATTCTAGACTTCTTCAAACCCGATGAACGGGACCAGGTCCGCCGCCAACTAGCGAATACGCTTCAGGCAATCATCACCCAGCGCATGGTCAACAAGATCGACGGCATGATCACACCAGCCCAAGAGATACTCATCAACACGCCTATCGTCCGCAAGCTCATCGAGGAAAACCGCTTGGACAAGCTGCCGGCGGCCATCGAGACCGGTGTGGAAGATGGCATGCAGACCTTTAACCAGGCCCTGTTCAACCTGGTCAAAGAAGGCAAGATCACCGAAAAAGAGGCCCTGTCCAAGGCCAGCAATCCGCAAGCCCTGGAGATGAACTTCCGCGGCATCTTCTTGGACGAAGGCCGCCGCATCTTGGGCTAGTCGGGCCCAGGGGCGCGAAGGCTCTGCGGAAGTCGCGCCGGCAACACGAGCTTCTGGCTAGGTAGCTGAAGCTGAGGGCCGAGGTAAACTTTCAGGCCGATACCTGCGTTACCAGTTCCAAAGCGCGTCGGGTCAGCTCCTGCGCGCGCTCGGGCGTGTCGGCTTCGGCGTAGCAGCGCAACTCCGGTGCGTTGCCCGATGGGCGCAGGTGCACGATCTCGCCGTTTGCAAAACTTAGCCGCAGCCCGTCGGTCCGGTCCATTCCAGCCACTGCACCACACAGCGAACCGAACAAGGCTTGGACGGCCTGGCGGTCGGCAGCCTGGTTGCCGGTGTTGAATCGGGCCAATAGCGCTTGGCTACGTTCAGGCGGAAAATTGCCCACCCGATCACTAGCGGTAAACCGCCGCGGTAACGTGGCTACCAAACCCGACACCGTCTGCCCTTGGCGCCGCGCCAAGCTCAGCACGCTCAACAGCACAATCGCGGCATCACGTGTGGGTAGGGCGCTCAGCCTTTGGCCGTTCAACTCTAGGTCCGTCTGAATCAGAAATCCGCCGTTAGCCTCGTAGCCCACCACACGCCGGGCGCCGCCCCTGGCCGCTTCGATCATCGACACAATGACGTATGGCGACCCGATTCGGGTACGTCGGACCTCCGCAAACCAACCGCACCGTTCCAGCGCCGTGTTGCTGGTGATCGGGGTGCTGACGGAGTCAGCCTCCAGGAACTTGGCGCACAAGATACCCAGCACATCGCCCCGCACCCAACGGCCATGTTCATCGCTCAGCAGGGGCCGATCGCTGTCCCCGTCGGCTGACACAATTGCATCGAACCGATACTGACCGGCCCATTGCTGCGCCAACGCCACGTCCTCAGGCCGGATGGCTTCCGTATCCACCGGAACGAACCGATCCGACCGCCCCAGCGGAGTCACCTCCGCCCCCAAAGCGCGGAACAGCTCCGTCAGCAGCTCGCGGCCTACGGCTGAATGCTCATACACCCCTAATCGCAGACCTCGGAATGTGTCGGGCGGAAAGACCTCTAGATACCGCACCATGTAGCTCTGCCGGGCCGCATCGTTGACCGGACGCACCGAGCCACGCCCGCGCCGGGCAAACGCTCCGCGCGCATCGAACAGGCCCTCAGGCACTCGCACTTCCTGTTGCAGGATCCCAGTCTCGTCAGCTTTGAGCACTTCACCAGTAGGCTTGTTGAACTTGATGCCATTGCGGTCCTCAGGGATATGGCTGCCAGTGACCATGATGCTGGGGATGCACTGCTGCAGCCCGTAAAACGCCAATGCCGGCGACGGTACCTTGCCGCAGTACACCGGCTGGTGACCCAAATCCTCGACAGCCTGGCAGACCGCCTCCACGATCCGGTCGGTGCTGGGCCGTAGGTCCCCGGCCACCGCGACCGCTGTGCGGGCTTCAGCCAGTTCACCCGTGGCGCGCAGATACTGCAAGAACCCGCACGTGTAGGCGTAGCAGACCAGGTCGGTCATCTGCGTGGCCAACCCCCGCACGCCACTGGTCCCGAACCGCACGCCTGTCGCGCTACTCAACTGTTCCAGACGAACCTTCATAACCAGCCTGCTCACCACCTATAGCCACCGAATTGCCTAAACAGAAGACAGAACAATCCGCACACAGACAAGTAGCCCGAACGGAACCCACGCAGCGCAAGAAGAACATCCGCAGCACCCAAGCGCGCGGGGCGACATGGCCCTGCAACGGGGCAACTGCTTTCCCCGATGCGAAGCACTGAATCGGAAATCCGAAACAAATCTCAAGGCGTCACCTCTCTGTGCCCTGGGCCTCTCCGTAGTTGCCTAATCCCGTCCGTTTGCCCTGCCCGGCCGCGGGCCTCAGGTGGCAAATTCGAAGCCCTAAATCCGAAATCCGAAACAAGCCCGAAGGCGCAAAAGCCCAAAATCCGAAGCGGCCCCACGAGCCGAGGCCACAGCCCTACCGTAGGCGACAGCATGCACCGGCTTTGGCCCTAGCGTGCGGTCGCGGCGGGGGACACCGTCGGCTGGCCGGTCGGTGCTCGGCAGCCCGCCGAAACCACCCGAGCCCCGAGGTTCCGCCTCTCACTCCAGGCTCGGCCCCATGCTCGACGCTACCCGCTTTTTGCTTGGCGTAGCGGGTGGCAGAGTTGAGGTGAGGTTGGCTCTGTCCGCTTTTGCACCGGGGCGGTCACTTGCGGCGTTCCGGTCGGGCGCCCCCATTGATTAGCCTTGATCCGTTTGGTCTCCGGCCTCACGCGGTCTCTGAATCGATCTGCTCTATGCGCTGCGGCGCGGCGTGGTGTGGGACGTCTATGGGAGGGTGTGTCCACCATTGCAAGGGTGGTCTCGAAAATCGACGTGCATTCTTGCCAACAGGCGGTATGGTAATGGCAAATCAATGAAGCGAACCCAGAATCTGAAACCTATAGGTGTGGTCGTGAAAGCGTGTTGCGATGTGGTGTTGGCTGTTTCGACCGGGCGGTCTTTGCGAAGGCGTGCGGGCTGGCTAGCGTCCGGACTATTGGCCCTGGTGTTGAGTTGGCCTGCTGCCGTGCAAGCGGTGCCTTACGCTGCCGCAGTGACCCGCAGCGGCGACACGGTGTCGTTCATCTTGAATGAAGATGCGGATAACGTGACGGTGGTGTTTGATGGCGGGGCACGCACCAGCGATCTAGGGGCTTTGCCTAAAGGGCGGCACTCGTTCAACTTGGATGGTGCGACTTCATTCCAAATCGTGGTGCGAAAGGTCTCCGGGCCAGGTTGGCTGGTGGGCGTGACCAACCAGATCAGTGACGATAACAATCGGCTGGTCCGATTCGTCAACCAGCGCGGTGTGGCGGTGAACAAGAATCCAGCCAGCCCGTTGTTTGGCCGCATCTACGTATCGGTGGGATCCGCCGGGGTTAACGCGGATGTGAACCGGCCGTTGGGCGACGGCATTTACGTGTTGAATCCGGACCTGACGGATGCGCTGGGTCAGGGCGACACCGCTTTGACGGGCGGGATTGATTGGGTCACAACCACTCCCCCCAATCCGGAAGGGCCACACCGGCTGACGGTGGGGCCGGATGACAGCCTCTACATTTGCGACTGGGGCGACACTAACGGGAGCGTGTTTGTGACCGATGGGAACGTAAGCGATGGCTCAGGCCAAAATCTATTCGCCGGGCCCACGGGCAGCCGGTTCCCCCTCGGCTCAGCCTCGGGCAAGACCCACGGCAGCATCTGCGCTGTTGTGGTGGAGGGCTCGCTGAGCGCCGGTAACCTAACGGTGTATGTGATCGATGAGGACCTGCAGACCGACAAGGATTCCTCCACCATGACCGAGCGGAACAGCATTTGGCGTTGGGACATTGGCGCTGGCCCACTGCCGGCCGCAGGCCCGCCGGTAAAAGTCTCCGGCGTTGGAATCACTTATGCCAGCCAGTTGTGCGACCTGATCCGAGGCCCGGACGGCAAGTTTTACAAGAGCCAGCGGCGTGCTGAACCGCCCCAGCCAGCGTCCTCGGTGGCTAACATCTACGTATTGTCACCGGAGGGTAGTCTGCTTTGGGACTCGCTCAGCGCATCACGGGCGTTACTCCAGAATTCCAGTGCCACCGATCTGATGAACGAGACTTGCGCCCTGGACATTTCGCCGGACGGCAAGTATCTGGCCGTATTGCGCCGAGACACAAACCTGATCTGGATTCTGCCTCTCATCGATGGGATTCCGGACCTGACCAACCGGATCCGGATGCCGACGCTGCCTGCCACCGGGGTGGCGCGCGACCTGGCTTTCGACGCCGCTGGCAATCTGTATGTGGTCAGCTCCGGCCAAGGGCTGCTCCGGGTCTATTCACCCGGCGGCCCGTCCGTGGCGACCACGTCATCGGATGGCACCTTTAGCGTCGTGTTCCCGCCGTCGGTGAACGTGAGCGTGACTCAGGCCGATGGCTTTGAAACAGGCCCCTCGCCCATCATCTTTACCGTGACGCGTGAAGGTAGCACCGTAGAGCCCATGACCGTCCGATACGCTTTGAGCGGCACAGCTTCCAACGGTGTGGATTATCCGGATGATCCATTGACGGTGACGATCCCGGCGGGCCAGAGCACAGCCGAGATTCTCATTGTGCCTGAGGACGACTGGGAAGCGGAGCTGACGGAGACGGTGGTGGTAACGCTTCTGCCCAGCATGGACTATCAACTGAAACCGCCCATCACGGCTACGGGCTACATCGTGGACAACGACGAGAACGTGGTGACGCTAGCGGTGGTCGATGGCCACAGCTTCGAGCGGGTGGCCTTGGACACGTTGGCCTTCCAGTTGACTCGATTGGGCGACACCAACCTCGAACTGTTCGTCAGCTACACCACCGGCGGCACGGCTGTGCCTGGGTTGGATTACTTGGAACCGATCAGTGAGGTGGTGATTCCGCCCGGGGTCGTCAGCTCCAACCTCGTCATCACGCCGCTGTATAATCCGGCTTACACAGGCGACAAGACGGTCGTGATCACGGTGGTGGATGGCACCGGCTATACCGCTGGCGCACCGGCCTCCGGCACCGGCGTGATTCGGGATGCGGGTGATCCGCCTGCACCGGTGCTGTTTGCCGATGATTTCGATACCGACACCTCAGCCAACTGGCTGGTGCGGTTCGGCGCCAACAACAACATTTACGATGCCAACGTGGTGTTTGCCCACGATTATAGCCAACTGGGCATCCCGCCTGCGCCGCATACCCTCAACGGCACCACGCGCGGTTTGTTCCTGAACGTCAACAAGAACGATGCCACGGCCTCAGCCGCCGCGGTGAACCTTTACCCGCTGAATCAGGTATTCCGCGGCGATTACGCCTTGCGGTTCGACCTGTATGTGAGCGTGGGTGGCACCGCCACCACCGAGCACACCTTGGCTGGCCTGAACCATTCGGGTCAAAACACCAATCGCGTGCGCCTGACTGGCACCGCGCCGCCAGTGACCACGGACGCGCCGGGCGCCGATGGCGTGTGGGTAGCGATGGTGGCGGATGCCAGCGGCCTGCGAGATTACGCCGCTTACACCAGTACCAACCCGGCCACCGTGCCCGCTCTGATTGCTCTGGCCAGCGCCAGCACCATGCGCCCATTCCTGCCCAGCCCGCCCTATTACTCGCCCGCACCGGGTGTGTCGGGCTCACCTTCAAACCCCTACGGATCCCCTACCCCGACGTGGGCTGAAGTGGAGTTGCGACAGGTCGGCAACGTGATCACGCTGATGGTCAATAAGGCTGTCGTGTTCCAAGTCACCAATACCAGCCCCTTCACCGAGGGCACCATCATGCTGGGGCTTAACGATGCCTACGATTCGGTCGGCTCGACCAACTCGTTCGTCATCTTCGACAACGTGCGGGTAGTGAGCCTGGCGCCGCCTACCGTCCAGATCACCCGCATCCAGTTGATCGAGCCCGACCTTGTGCAGATAGACTTCACTGCGGCGCCAGGTGCCGAACCCTCGGATTACCACCTCCAACGCACCGCCAGCCTCAGCCCGCCGGCCTGGCAAGATGATCCAGCAGCGACCATCACGGTCACTGCCGAAGGGATGCGTGCCCAAACGACACGCAGCGGGCCGATGCAGTTCTATCGCATCCGGCGTTGAAAGGGCCGGTAGCAGTCCGTAACCAGCATAGCTGCTAAGGCTTTCGGTAAGGGCCGGACCCGCGCCGTAGCCGCCGCCGTAAGGCGGCGGACCCTGCGCCTTCGGCGGATCAGTCCGCCGAGTTGCGTCGGCGGCTAGCCCTTACCTTGGTCTGCCGGCTGGAAGTCGGCGATACTTGCCCCGTGGAGTAACGGCCAGAGTTTATGCCGGGTGGTTCAGCCCGCAGCTACGCTACGGGCGGGCGGGTTGGAACACCTGCGCTGCGCCAGGTATACCACCCTGCAATAAACTGAGATGCGCCCGGTGCCGCCAGAGCCCAGCTTTTGAGGTTGCGTGCAGTGGCTTTACCGAAGCACAGTGCAAGTGCTTGGTGGGCCGGAAGCTGGCGCGGGCTCGGTGGAACCATCCGGGCAATGGACCGGCTCAGGCGTCTGGGTTGTGCCGCGCAGCGGGGCGGGCCTTATCCGGTAGAGTTCAAGTCGCAAGTATGAAGACGACGATCACTGGTCTGTTTGGGCTAGCGTTGGCGGGGGCAATCAGCCTCGGTGCCGATCAGAAGGGAATTGTGTTGCAGGTTCTAGACGGGGACACCTTCCAACTCCAAGACGGTCGGCAAGTGCGGTGCTTGGGGGTGGACGCGCCAGAACGCGGTGAGCCTTTTGCGGATGAGGCGACGCAGATTCTGAATCGGCTGGTAGGTGGCAAGCAGGTCCGGCTGGAGTTGGGCCGGCCCGCTCGGGATCGGGACGGTCGATTGCTAGCGTATGTGTTCGTGGGTTCGAATATGGTCAATACGCAGTTGCTCCGATTGGGAGCGGCGTATATGCGGCGCCCCATTTTGCGCAGATACAAGCCCGCCTTTGCCCAGGCGCAGGAAGATGCCCGGGCTGCCGGCCTTGGCATCTGGACAAATACAGCTTCGGTCAAAGTCCGCCTCGCCCATATCCAGGCCAGACCGGGCTCCGGGCAGCCGTCCAGCTCGACTGGCGAGTTTGTCGTGCTGGAGAACTACGGTGATCAACCACTGGACCTGACTGGTTGGACGTTGTCGGATGAGGGGCACCACCGGTATTTGTTTCCGCGCTTTGTTTTGGCGCCCAAGGCCAAGGTCACCATCCATTCTGGCCTGGGGCGCAATACCGACACGGATTTGTTTTGGGGCAGTCGTAGCCCGATTTGGAATAACAATGGCGACACGGTTTTCCTGCGCGATGACAAGGGGCGGTTGGTGCTGGTGCACCCGTATTGACCAAATAGGCAGGCGTGGATGTCTCCGGCCACGAACGCACCCGTAGCGGAAACGCACCTCAACAGCGCAAAGGCCGTCGCCCTACCCTGAACCACCCGAGTTTGAGCCTGAGGTTGGCGTCGGCGCGGAGCTACCGGCTTGAGTCTCTGCTAATCGGGCCAGCAACCACAGCGCATCGCCCAGCCGGTTCAGATAAGCCAGCACGTTAGGGTTCGCTAGAGGCTGAGCTTGTTGGAGGGCGCAGACTCGGCGCTCGGCACGGCGGCACACGGTGCGTGCCAGTTCCAGAGCTGCTGAGTGCAGGTTGGCCCCTGGATAGGCCCAGCCTTGCGGGCGCAGCCCGCCACTTTCGATACGCCGGATGAGCTCGTCCAACCGGGCTATATGGGCGGGCCCAATCTGGGGATAGCCGTCGCGGGTGTAGCGCGGCGCATCTTCTGGCAGTGTGGCCAATTGGGCCATCAACACAATCAAGTCAGCCTGCACCGCTTGGATTTGGTCGCGGACCCAGGCATCGGACGCCGTGGCTCGGGCCAGGCCCAGCGCTGCGTTCAGTTCATCCACAGTGCCGCAGGCCTCCAATTGGGGGTGGGCTTTGGACACCCGCCGTTGGTAAAGCACATCGGTGTGGCCGTCGTCGCCTTTTTTGGTGGCGATGCTCATGCGGGCAACATGCAACAGCCAAGCCAAACGTCAAAGCCAACTTGGCACAACCCACTTACACTGGGCCCAAACCTGCCGATAAATCAACTAAGGCCAGAGGCGCTCCTGGACCGATAAGCTCTGGCGCCACTGGGGCCGGTCAGCTCGTCCCCAGCCGCCGAGCTGCGGTGGCATGGCAGACGCCACGTTCCGGCTTTGACACTGAATGCCATGGACCTGAAGAGCCTGCAGTTTAATTGGGTGGACTTGGTGGTTGTAGCCCTGTTGGTGGCCGGCTTGGCGACAGGCCGGCGCCGCGGCATGTCCCAAGAACTATGGGAGCTGCTGAAGTGGCTGACGGTGGTGACCGTGGCAGGGCTGTTCTACGAACCACTGGGGGCGTATCTGGCCGAAGGCTCGGCCCTGAGCCTGTTGGCCTGCTATTGGGCTGCCTATGGCCTGTTGGCACTCACAGTGCTGTTGGTCTTCTCGGTCTTCCGGCGCGCAGTAAACGAGAAACTGGTCAGCAGCGATTTGTTTGGCCGGGGCGAATATTACCTGGGCATGGTGGCGGGGGGCCTGCGGCATGCATGTGCGGTGCTGGTGCTGCTGGCCTTGGTGCATGGCCGGCTTTACACACCCGAGGAGCTGCGCCAGGCCGTCCAGTTTCAACAGGAAGAGTTCGGTGCGGTGGTGTTGCCCACCTTCGGCGAGCTCCGCCAACATATTGTCGAATACTCCTGCGTCGGTCGGTTCGCCACCCGTTATTTGAGCGCAGTGCTGATCCGGCCCACCTCACCCAGCGAACGGCTGACCAACCCGCAAGAAAACGTAGTGCAGGCGCGGCAACGCTACCTGAACGAAGTGCTTGAAGCACGCTGAGCCGGCCAGCCATGCTCGGGGCGTGGCCGGACTGATCAGCCCTGCAACGTTGGACCGCATCCGGGCCGCCAGTGACATTGTCGAGGTCATTGGCGGTTACCTCCGGTTGAAGCGGGCGGGGAGCAACTTTGTGGCCTTGTGCCCGTTTCACCAAGAGAAAACCCCCAGCTTCAACGTCAATCCGCGGCGCCAAATCTTCCACTGCTTCGGCTGTCACAAGGGCGGTGACGTGTTCCGCTTTGTCCAGGAATACGAAGGCGTGTCGTTTATCGAGGCGGTCCGGCGTCTGGCTGACCGAGCCGGGATTGTGCTGGAGTTCGATCAAGCCCCCGGCGCACAGCAGGTTCGACAGCTCAAAGAGACGTTGCTCGCACTGCACGAACAGATTTGCCGGCACTGGCAGGAGGTTCTGGCGGATCCGACTGCTGGCCAACCAGCGCGCCAGTACCTGGCCCGGCGGGCTGTGCCAGACGAGGCGGTCAAACTGTTCCGCCTGGGCTACGCGCCCGAGGCCTGGGACGACACCGTCAACTGGGCCCGAGCCAAAGGTTATGACCTGGCCTTGGTCGAGGAGGCTGGCCTGATCATCCGCAAGCCAGAGTCCAATCGATACTATGACCGGTTCCGCGCTCGGTTGATCTTTCCCATCTGCGATGAACAGGGTCGGGTGATCGGCTTCAGTGGGCGCATTTTGACCGAGGCGGATAACGTCGCCAAATACCTGAACTCGCCCGAGACACCCATCTTCACCAAGGGCAAAGTGTTCTTCGGCCTGGATAAGGCCAAACGCGCCTTGCTCGACGCAGGGTTTGCGGTCGTGTGCGAAGGGCAACTGGACCTGATCGCCTGTTACATGGCAGGCATTCACAACGTGGTGGCCCCGCAAGGAACCGCTTTCACCCCTGACCATGCGCGGATTCTAAAGCGGTATGTGGACGAGGTGGTATTGTGCTTCGACTCAGATGCCGCCGGGCAGAAAGCCGCCGCGCGCGTGCTGGACAGCTTGTTGACCTCTGGCCTAGCCATCCGGGTGGCCACCGTGCCGGCGCCGCATGATCCGGACAGCTTCATCAAGGCCCATGGCGGCCCCGCGTTCCAGCAGCTCATCCAACAGGCCCGAGGATTCTTTGACTGGTATTTGGATTGGCTCTGCGCCACGCACCAACCCACCACCGATAAAGGGCGTTTGGCCGTGCTCACGGGCATGGCCGAGGCGGTACTCAAGACCGGCAACGCGGTGCTGGTGGACACCTACGCGCAAAAAACCGCGCTCCGGCTCGGCGTCAGCCCTGAGGCGGTGCGCGCCGAGTTCCGAAAGGCTGCTGCCGCCCCCGCCCAATTGACCCAGCCCGGCCCGGCTGAAGCACCCACGCAACCTGCATGCCCGCCGCCGCCGGAACGCGAATTGTGGCTGATGCGGTTCTTGTTGCTGGACGAGGCCCCCGTAGGGTGGGTGGCTCAGCATTTGGATCTGGACTGGGTCCAGCATCCTGTGGTCCGAGCCGTGGTTGCAGCTCGGTTGACCGCTCACCAGCAGCAAAACTGGCGCGGTGTGCCCGCCTTGTTGGACGAATTCCAAGACCCCGCGGCCCGACAGCTCGTCACCGCCGCTGCCATGGCCGCACTGCCCACGGAGAACTTGGTCCAACAGGTCGTCATGGCAGTGCAGGCCCTGCGCGACGATTGGATCGAGCGCCAACTAGCGAGCCTGACCCAGCAGTTGGCTCAGCCGAACTTGACCGATGAGCAGCTCATGCAAGTCGAGCGCCGCAAAGCGCAATTGCGCACGCTCAAACAGCAGCCTTTGCCAGTGCCGGTGCAGCGCCCAGGGCAGGCGTGATGTCAGATGCTCTCCTCCAGAGAGCGCACACTTCAGGTAGCCGCCGAGCCGGTCTTAGCGATGCGCTGTTCTTGCCGACGTAAAGCCTGTTCCTGACGCTGCACCTCAGCCCGCAACAGGTCCTCAGCGCACCAACCGCGGCGCTGCGCTTCAGCCACCAACTCAAACAACGCCCGGCCCAGTTGCCGACGCGTTCGATACCGGTCCATAGGCGGCTGCGGTGCCAGCAGCCCCGCTTTTCGGGCTTTCTTGACCAGCTTCTCGGCTCGCAGCAAGGCCGGTAGATGTTTGGGGATGCCGTCCAGCGCCGAGACCCGTTCGTGTGGCGTACCGGCCTTCTCAGCCCGTTTAATCTTGTCCCACTGCGCCCAGACGGCCTCGACGGATTTGACCTTGGCAGAGGCAAAGACATGCGGGTGCCGGCCGATCAATTTGTCGGCCAAATGTCGGGCCACAGCCTCAAAGTCGAATGCGCCCCGCTCGTGAGCTAGTTGCGCATGGAAGATCACCTGCAACAGCAGGTCGCCTAGCTCTTCCAGCAAGAGTTGATCGTCCCCTGCCTCGATGGCATCCAACAGCTCATACACCTCCTCGACAGCATGAAAGCGCAGGCTCCGATGGTCCTGTTGCCGGTCCCACGGGCAACCGCCCGGGCCTCGCAGCCGAGCCATGATGTCCAGCAACTCGAAGATGGCCGCGCGCCGTCGCGACCCGCGAGCAGGTCGGGAAGTCTTCACTGCGTCCTCCTACAAGATCACCAAATCGTCCCGATGCACCACCTCGGTCCGAGGCACCTGCCGAGCCTGGATTTGCGCTGCGCTGAACCGCACGATACCGCGGGCAAACTCGGTCCCCTCCAAGTCGCAAATCCGCACAATATCCCCCGCCTCGAACTGCCCTTCGCACCGGGCGATGCCCGGGGCCAAGAGGCTCTTGTTGGCCTCACGCAGGGCTTTCCTGGCGCCGTCGTCCACCACCAGTGCGCCTTTGGGATGATGGAAAAACGCAATCCACCGCTTGCGACTGCGGAGTTTCTTGGGGTTCGGCACAAACAGCGTGCCTTCCACCTCACCGTTCAACACACGCGCCAGCACGCCCTGTTTCCGCCCACAGGCAATGACCATCGGAATGCCGGCTCGGGTGACGATTCGAGCGGCTTGCACTTTGGTGGCCATGCCGCCGATGGAGGTGGGGCTGGTGGTTCCGCCTGCTAACTTCTCGATGGTCGCGTCGATCCGCTCGACCGTCGGCACCGTGCGGGCATTGGGTTTGCCGAAATTCTCGATGAGCCCGTCCACCGTGGTCAGAATCACCAGCAAATCCGCCCCGATCAACGACGCTACCAAGGCCGACAACCGGTCGTTGTCGCCGAACTTCAACTCCGTGTAGGACACCGCATCGTTTTCGTTGATGATCGGCACCACGCCCCGGCCGAGCAACGTGACCAACGTATTCCGCGCGTTCAGGTGCCGGTCGTGATCTTCCAAATCGTCGTGGGTCAGGAGCACTTGCCCCACCTGCAAGCCGTACCGGCCAAACAGCTCCGCATACAACGCCATCAACCGAGATTGCCCCACAGCCGCGCAGGCCTGTAGCTCCGACAGCTCGACAGGCCGTTTCTCGAAGCCCAGCGCACCCATCCCTGCCCCCACCGCACCGGAACTGACCAGCACCAGCTCCCGTCCAGCCCGACATTGGGCCGCCACCTGGCTGACGATCTGTTCCATTTGCGCTGGATCAAGCTGCTTGCGGGCATCGGCCAACAGGCCGGTGCCTACCTTGACCACGATGCGACTGGCCGTCTTGAGCGCAGTGCGGTCCACAACAAATCTGTAGCAAACTTCACCGCCAACCGAAAGACCGAAGATCATCCAACCACGTGCCCCATCTTCTGGAACGCAGCCGCGCTGACAATTTCCGCCAAAAACCCCAAGCCCGAAACGCGAAAGCCGAAACCAATTCAAAGGCTCGAAAGCCCGAAATGCAAAACCGCCGCATGAACCGGAGTTACCGACCCACGGTGCAGCGGACTCAGCGCGGGCCGCAGACTCGATTGGGCGGCCCGACTTCACGTCGGCCGGCCCAGCTAGGACACCCCCGGCTGGGGCGCGGTGGCGCTGGGGAGCACCAGCGGCTGGCAGGTCGGTTCCGGCGGCCCGCCGAAGCTGACGGCTGCAACTGGGGGTGCCGCGATCCATGCTTGACGAGACGCGGCCGACTCCGCACCACCGTTTGCGGGGCAGCCGCCGCCGTAGGGCGGCGCACTCAGGGCATTCGATAGATCCGACCCACATCGGCGGCTACCCGGCCCACGCTCCGATGCGGCCGGGGTGGAAGCCGGCCGTCGTGCGCCTGGGAAGGCGTCCACACAGCAGGGTGCAAGCCCCGCCAAGCCCAGCGTTCACCAGCCTCTAACCCGACGCTACGGCGTCGAGCCAACATGAGCTGGAACGCTGCCGGAGGTGACCTACCCGTCCGTAACAGCGTGACACGGATGATAGGGTCCAGCGTGAAACCCACGCGGCTCCGCCGACCGGCGAGCCTGCGAGGGCTGTGCCGAAGGGGACTCATGCAAAGGATGTTTTGCATGCGGGCCCGAGCCCGGGCTATGACCCATGGGGAAGAGGTTCCCTCTGCCTGCGGGCAGAGTCTTGTGGCTTGCGGCCCCAAGCCGATGGGAAGCGTGAACGAGCGCCGAAGCTATGGCCCGGGCGAGCTCGCTTGCGGAAGCCGCCGGCATGTGCCACCGCTGCTGGTGGGGGAACATTCGGTGTGGATGGGCCGCAGGCTGACGCAGTTTGAACCCAACGGGCCTAGCACCGAATGGTTTTTCGGCTCTGGGACAAGATGCTGTCGGAGCGCCATCTCCAGACGGCTTGCTGGACGGGGTGGCGCAACGAGGGTGCGCCTGGCATGATCGCCGTTGGTTTGCGGCGTAAGCAGTGTCTAGTCTGGGACAGGGCTGTTGTGCTGAGGATGAGTTTCACGGGAGCCCACCGAGTGGAGAGGCGGGAGGACCGCCCGTCCGGTTCGGAGGGAGGGGTGGCGGTAGCCGCAGTATCCCTACCCGTATCAAATGGACAGCATGCCCAAGCTCAAGGCCTTGCAGTCGGGTGCTTAGGGCGTGCCCGTACCGCCCATTTGCCTGGCCGTTTTGGATTTCCCCCCTTTGGATTTGTTTTGGATTTTGGATTTGGTGCTTCGGATTTGGCGGTCGGCACCATGGCGCAGACGTGAACAGGCAGGGCAGCATCAGTCAACCGTAGAGACGCTAAGACCGCAGAGATAGACAGCCTTGGGAAAACGCCTGACGTCGCTGGCGGTGGGGCTGGCCGGGGACACCTTTTGGGCTGGCGTGGGAGGTGTGCCCTGAGCCAGAGTTGCTGCAGGATGGGATCTATGCTGTGGATGAAAGCGTGCGGAAAGTTGGTAGGCTGGCGGAGGCTCGCTGGCTGTGCGGGCTGGGGCAAGGTTCGGGTCGCCGGGAGCAAGCTGAACAGGTGTTTTGTGCACCAAGTGGGCCTGGGTGTGGGGTTATGGTTTTGGGCTGCCACAGCTAGTGGGCTTGGTGCGGTCGCTCCCTGTTGCATCGAGGTGGTCGAGGAAGACACCGGTTGGCCAGTGCCGTTGGTCGAGTTACGCACGACGCATCAGGTGCGCTTGGTGACCGATAACGCTGGGGTGATCGCGTTTGATCTGCCGGAGTTGATGGGGCAGGAGACTTGGTTTGACGTGGTTGGCCATGGGTATGAACGGCCCAAGGACGGCTTTGGCTACTCGGGTGTGCGGCTGCGGCCCAGGGCGGGCGAAACGCTCAGGGTGCAGGTGCGCCGCACCGGTTTGGCCAAGCGCTTGGGGCGAATCACCGGAGCAGGGTTGTTTGCCGAGAGCCAGAAACTAGGCCGGATGACGGATTGGCTGGAGTCGGGCGTGTTGGGTTGTGACAGCGTGCAGAATGCGGGGCACCGGGACCGGCTGTTTTGGGTGTGGGGCGACACGACCTTGGCGCGGTATCCGCTAGGCATCTTCGATGCGACAGCAGCCACGACGCCGGTTCGGCCTCTGGCCTCGTTCGAGCCGCCAGTTCGGCTGCGTTTCGATTACTTCACCGGCGATGGGGGTCTGCCGCGTGGGGTGGCGCCCATCCCGGGCTCCGGCCCCACTTGGCTCACAGCCTGCGTCAGTTTGCCAGACAAAAGCGGTCAAGCACGTCTGGTGGCCACGTATGCCAAGATCACTCCACCGCTGGAGCCGTATGAGTTGGGGCTGTGCGTCTGGAACGAACAGACGGCTCGATTCGAAAAGCTTCGTGCAGTTTGGACCAAATCGGCTCAGGCGCCCCAGCCGCCCCCGGTGCCCGACGGCCACGCGGTGTTCTGGACGGATGAGCAGGGTCGGCAGTGGGTATTGTTTGGCAATCCACTACCGCGGTTGCGATGCCTGGCCACATTCGAGGCGTGGCAAGACCCGGCCGGTTGGGAGGTGCTGCATCCACAGGCAGACATACCATCGGCTGCCGGGGGTAAAGCGGTCAAGCCGCACAGCGGCTCGATTGCGTGGCATCCATGGCGACGGCGTTGGGTGACGGTGTTTGTGGAGGCGCTGGGCCAGCCCTCGGCCTTTGGCGAGGTGTGGTATGCTGAAGCGGACCAGCCCACCGGGCCCTGGGGGCCGGCGGTGAAAATCCTCAGCCACCAAAACTACACGTTCTACAATCCGCGCCTGCATGCGGAGTGGTTTCAGCCAGGCTCGCCGGTGCTGTTGTTTGAGGGGACGTATTCGATGCAGTTCGCCGACCGCCCGCCGCCCACACCGCGCTATGACTACAATCAGGTGCTGTATCGGTTGGACTTGGATGACCCAGGGTTGCGCCCGGCGCAACAGCCCCACCGGCCAGCCCCACCAGTGCGGTAAGAGGGCTGAGGCCATGCCGTGAAACCGCCGGCCCGCGCACACCGCGACAGTGTCGGGAGCCGATACACGAGTTGGCTTTGATAAAGGCTAGGCCGGTGTGTAAATTGAGGCGTTGGGTTGGCCGGATAGGCTTGGCGGCTGGGCAAGTCCGACTGGCACTGTGCCAAGCTCCCAACCGTAGGGCCGGCCTGCAGCAGTGGAGTAACGCTATGAAAGACGCGCTTGTCATCGCGCTGAGTGCAAGTTTGGCGGGGGTGGTGACGTTGAGCCTGTTTTTGGTCTCGGCTGTGCAGAGCCAGCGAGCCATTCGCACCCAGAACGAACAGTTGGCTGCGCGGGTGAAAGCTTTGGAACAACAGGTAGCTGCTTTGTGCGAAGTGACCAATGCGCTGGCCCGGGATATCCAGACAGCCCGACAAGCCAAACCGGCCCCGGAGCCTCCTCCAGCCAAAGCCGAGCCGGAACAAGCGCCCGTCGATCAAGCCGGGCCGAAGGTAGCGCCTTACCAAGTGCCGGTGTATGTGGGGCAGAAGCAGGTTGGGCTGGGCTGGGTGGTGCCGACGCAGGTCAAGCGGGATGTCAAGACTGGCCGGGTGACGTATCAACCCGTGATTCGGCTGCCTGAGAGTGTGCAAAGTGCCTTGACCATGTATGTGACCAACGTGGTGGAGCGGCCGTTGCCGCGCCCGGCTCCTGCGGTGCCCGAGCCGGGTTACTACCATTACTATCACTATCACTGGCGGCAGCCGTGGTGGTGGCCGGGGTATGCGGTGGCAGTGCACGTGGGGCCTGAGCCCCGCCCGTCTCCGCCGCCCAGTAACCCTGCTGTGCCTCACGTCAGCGTGGGTGGGCCATGGACGCCGGTGGCCGTGGTCAGTCCGCCGCCTGCCCGGCCGAGTATTCTGGCACCGCCAAACCCGGGTTCACCTGGGATTTTTGTACCGCCCGGGCTGCGGTAGTGGAATCGCTCAGAGACCACTGGGACAGCTCGGTCCAGTTGATCGAGCTGCGAGGTGGGCCGAAGGCGGTCGTTTGGCTGGCTCGGCGAACACAGCTCGCGGGAGCTACATTTGGCCTTCGATAATCTTTTTGCGCAGCTCCTTGTATTCCTCCTCGGAGATCTTGCCGTCGATCAGTTGCTTGAGGATGAAATCCAGCTTTTGGCGTTGGGTTTTGAGTTCGGGTGGTGAGACTGGCTGGTTAGTGGCGGCTTGTTGACGCGCTTCGTGGGCGCGGATCAACTCGTCGAGCCGCTTCTCCACATCGCCCAAAGTACCCTCGGCTCGGGAAGGTGGCAGCGCGGCAGGCGGATTGGTGACGGTGGCTGTGGTGGTGGCGGGCGCAGGGGCTGGAGTTGGGGCATTGGTGGCAGCTGGCGCTGGGGTGGTGGGCGCTGCCTCGGCTCTGACAGAGCGGAGCTTTTGGTTGCGGAGGTACTTTTGGAACTCCTTGGCGCTGATCTTGCCGTCCAGGTACAGCCGCTCCATCTCGGCAAACGAACGCTCCGGCTGTGGCAGCGACGGGGGTAGTGGCGCACCTTGGCCAGCCGGCACACCTGTGACCACAGAGCCCGGAGCGGGTCGAGCTGAGGCCGCAGCGCCTGTTGCGGTTCCGGCAGCGATGCTGGCCCGGACGCGCTCGGCGGCATCGGGGTCTTGGAGGAATTCCTGCATGGCTTTGTCCAGCACCTTGCGGGCCTGGGCCATGGGATCATCGGTCTGGGTCTGGGCATCAGCCACCCAGCCCCCAGCCAATCCGACCAACAAAAGCAACACAACTCGTTGCACAGTGCAGTTCCTATCCAATTCAGGTTCGCGGCGCAACAGTCAATATGCGCGCCCAGGGGGTGCACAGCAAGCCAGTTGCCAGAGGCTTGGGCAAACAGGGCGCCGGCGCGCAGGCCAGGTTGATCGCAGCCCGGTTGCGGGCGGCGGATTGTGTGTTTGAGTCGAGGGGCCTTGAGGGTATCGTTTGGCCATGCAGGTTCGGGTTGAATCAGAGCGCTGGTTTAGCCGGGCGATGCGGTGTCTGCCTGGTGGAGTGAACTCGCCTGTGCGGGCGTTTCGGGCGGTGGGCGGGCAGCCGTTTTTTGTGCAACGGGCTGAAGGCGCCCGGGTATGGGATGTGGACGGCAACGAGTTACTGGACTACGTGTGCACGTGGGGGCCGGCCATCCTGGGTCATGCGCATCCGAAGATTATCGCTGCGGTCCAAGCCGCCGCGGCCCGGGGCACCAGCTTTGGCATCCCCAATCCACTGGAGGTGCAACTGGCCGAGTTGCTGCTGAGCGCGGTGCCCAGCATGCAGAAGGTGCGCTTGTGCAACTCCGGCACCGAAGCGTGCATGACGGCGGTGCGGTTGGCCCGCGGGTTCACCGGCCGGGACAAGATCGTCAAGTTTGCCGGCTGTTACCATGGGCATGCGGATGCCCTGCTGGTCAAAGCCGGGTCCGGCGCGCTGACTTTGGGTGCGCCGGACAGCGCCGGTGTGCCGGCTGATTTTGCCAAGCACACCTTGGTGCTGCCGTTTAATGATCTGGAAGCGCTGGAGGGCGCCTTTGCTGCTGAGGGCAGGCAAATTGCGGGTGTGATTTTGGAGTTGGTGCCAGCCAACGCCGGGCTGTATTTGCCCAAACCGGGGTACCTAGAGCGGGTGCGGCAGTTGACGGCCGAGCACGGCGCGTTGCTGATCGCGGATGAAGTCATGACCGGTTTCCGCGTGGGTTGGGGTGGGGCCCAAGAACTGTTCGGGATCAAGCCGGACTTGACCTGCTTAGGCAAGATCATCGGGGGCGGGCTGCCGGTGGGTGCCGTGGGCGGTCGAGCTGAGATCATGGATTATTTGGCACCGGAGGGGCCGGTGTATCAGGCCGGCACACTCAGCGGTAACCCGTTGGCGATGGCCGCCGGGCTGGCTGCGTTAGAGCAACTCCAAGCCACCCGGCCTTACGATTACCTAGAGAGGCTAGGGGCGCAACTGGAGGCTGGGTTAGCCGACGCAGCGAGCTCAGCCGGCGTCGCGCTGCGAGTCCAGCGGTGCGGCTCGATGTTTTGCGCCTATTTTACCGATGCGCCGGTGCATAACCTGACCGATGCGCTGCGGAGTGACCGGGCGCGATTTGCCAAGTTTTTCCATGGCATGTTGGCGGAAGGCATTTACTTAGCGCCGTCGCAATTTGAGGCTGGCTTCTTGTCGGTGGCTCACACGCCGCAGGACATCGAGCGGACCGTTCAGGCGGCGGCCAAAGTGTTACGGACACTGTAATGCCTGAGCGCGGCCAGGTGGATGTCCCTCCAGCAGCGAGTTGAGCATCGGGGTGGGCGTCCAGCCGCAGTGACCGCTCGGACACGGGCCAGCAGCTCGGCAGGATTGAATAGGCGCCCGGCGGACCAGGCGCTTGCCGTGTGGCAGCTTAAGCCCTAGAGCAAACAGAGATGACGCTGGCCAGCTTCGTGCTGAAGAACGCGCTCCGGAACCGGCGTCGGGCGGTGCTGTGTATCCTGAGCGTGGCGGTGAGCCTGTTCTTGCTGGTGACGCTGCAGGTGGCGTTACGTGAGTTGACGTTGCCCCCGACGGACGTGGGGGCGGCCTTGCGCGTCTTGGTCCGGAGCAAAGTGTCGGTGGCCAATTTGCTACCGGCGCGTCAGCGCTCGGTGATCGAACGGATCCCGGGGGTTGAAGCCGTCTCGCCCTTTACTTGGTTTGGCGGCAAGTTCAGGGATCAAGAGCACATCACCTTTGCCCAGTTCGCCATGGACGCCCGGGTGTTAACCAACATCTTCACCGAAGCGCGGGTGGCTCCGGAGCACTTAGCCGCCTTTTTGGCTGATCGGACCGCCTGCTTGGTAGGGCGCATCACCGCTGACCGGTATCGACTGAAGGTGGGCGACCGGATCTCACTGACTAGCATTGCGTTTCCATGCACCTTGGAGCTGAAGGTAGCCGGCTTTTACGAAGGCACAATCGATGACCGGAACATCCTGTTTCACCACAAATACCTGGATGAATCCTGGGACAACCCCGGCTGGGTGGGCATGTGGTGGGTCAAGGTGCGTTCGATCCAAGACATGCCGCGCGTGGTAGCGGCCATTAACCGCGCCTTCGAGAATACCTCAGCCGAAGTGTGGGCCGAGACCGAACGGGCGTTTCAGCTCAGCTTTGTGTCGATGTGGGGCGACATACGCACCTTGGTCCGTTCGGTTAGTTCGGTGGTAGTGTTTACGTTGGTGCTGGTGACTGCCAGCACGATGAACATGGCGGTGCGTGAACGGCTGCAGGAATTGGCCATGCTGAAGGCGCTGGGCTACCGGCGGAGCGACCTGTTGGCCTTTATTTTGGCCGAGAGTGTTGGGCTGGCGCTGACGGGCGGGCTAGTGGGTGTGGGTGGTGCGTGGCTGGTGTTCACGCATGGCCGGCTGGCCAGTGGGCTATTGGCGGCTGCGGCGGGCGCATGGGCGGTGGGCGGAGTTTGGACTGCGGTGCGGCATCGGCGTTGGCTGAGCTTGGCTTTGAGCGTTGGGGTAGCTGCCGGCCTAGGGGCCGTGGCTCGGTTCCTTTACCTGCATCCGCGAATCGCCGACATGACCGATGGCATTTTGCTGACGTTCGAGGTCACGCCGCGGATTGTGGGCGTGGGCATGGCCGTGGCTGTGGCTTTGGGTGTGGTGGCTAGCTTGGCCCCATTTGTGGCCGTGGCACGCCTGAGCGTGGTGGAGGGCCTCAGAACGCTGGATTAGCCGCACCCAAATCCAAGGCATCGCGCTGCACCGGATATACTTTGCGCTTTGAAAAGCGGGCGGTCGGTCTTAAATCAGTGGCGCATGACGGAACGGCCATTGCCTACCCGACACTTTGCTAGTGACAACTACGCCGGCATCTGTCCCGAGGCTTGGGCGGCGCTGGCTGAAGCCAACCATGGCCACGCCCCAAGCTACGGCGAAGATGTGTGGACGCAGAAAGCCTCCGACTTGATCCGCGACATTTTCGAGACGCGGTGCGAGGTGTTTTTCGTGTTTAACGGCACTGCAGCCAACTCCCTGGCTTTGGCGACGTTGTGCCGGTCCTACCACAGCGTGCTGTGCCACGAAACAGCGCACCTGGAAACCGACGAATGTGGCGCGCCCGAGTTTTTCTCCAACGGGACCAAGGTGTTGTTGGTGCCGGGGGCTAATGGCAAGATCGATCCGACCGCGATCGAGCACATGGTCACCCGCCGCACCGACATTCACTACCCTAAACCCAAGGCGATCTCCGTCACCCAAGCCACCGAGCTGGGTACGGTCTATTCGCCGGATGAACTGAAAGCCATTTGGGCGATGGCCAAGTCGTATGGCTTGCGCATTCACATGGACGGGGCGCGATTTGCCAATGCCGTGGCCTCTTTGGGCTGTGCGCCCAAGGAGATCACCTGGCAAGCTGGGGTGGACGTGCTGTGTTTTGGCGGGACCAAGAACGGCCTGCCGGTGGGCGAAGCGGTGGTGTTCTTTGACCGGCGGTTAGCCGAGGAATTCGATTACCGCTGCAAGCAAGGCGGCCAGCTAGCTTCCAAGATGCGGTTTATTGCGGCGCCTTGGTTGGGGTTGCTCAAGGATGGAGCTTGGTTACGGCATGCGGCCCATGCCAACGCCATGGCTGCTCGATTGGAACAGCGACTGCGCAACCTGCCCGGCTGCAAGATCCTTTACCCCCGCCAAGCCAATTCGGTCTTTGCCGAGTTGCCCGAGCCGGTCATCCAAGGCTTGTGGCAGCGCGGTTGGAGGTTCTACACCTTCATCGGCCACGGCGGGTGCCGATTCATGTGCGCCTGGGACACCACCGAGGAGGACGTGGACCAGTTTGCTGCCGATGTGGCTCAGCTGCTCCAAACCTACCACGCTCGGTCAGCGGCGCGTTAGGCCCGCCTCGGCGTCATGACCACCGCGGTGATTGTGGCGGCTGGCACCGGGACCCGCATGGGCCCCGGGGCCGACAAGCTCTTCATTGAAGTGGCCGGCGCACCGGTGGTGGCTCATACCTGGCGGCGATTCGATGCCGCCGACTGCATTGACCAGATTGTGTTGGTGGTGCGCGCTGGTATGGAGCCAGCGTTTAACAGCCTGGCCCAACGGGTCAAACCCCAGAAGCCTTTCCGCCTGGTGGTAGGCGGTCCCCAACGACAGGACTCGGTCTGGAATGGTCTGGAAGCGGTATCGGCGCAGACCGAGATCGTGGCCATCCAAGACGCCGCACGGCCGTGCACCAGCCCCGAGCTCATTGCCGCCACTGTCCAGGCAGCTCAAGCCTGGGGTGCAGCAGTAGCCGCTCAGCCGCTAACCGACACCCTCAAAGAATCTGCCGATGGCCAAACAATAGCGCGGCACTTGGATCGAAGCCGGTTCTGGACCGTGCAAACACCGCAAGCCTTCCGCTTGCCGATCATCCGCCAAGCCCTGGCTGCCGCCCGAGCTGCCGGACTGCATTTGACCGATGACACTGCAGCCTGCGAGTTGATTGGCCAACCGGTCCGGCTTGTGCCCAGCCCAGCGCCCAATCCGAAGGTGACGGTGCCGGCTGACCTGGCCTATGTGGAGTTGCTGCTGCGGGGCAGTTGGACGGAGCGGTAGGCACCGCCCTGAACCTCAGGCCAACCGGTCCCTGGCCCGGAATTTGGCATGCCGCGGAATCTTCCTGACACCGGTCCGGTCGTAAGCTTTTGGGGCTGCAGCGGTGGCGCCGGTCCGAGGGCCCACTGGTACCCTAGCCGGGCCGTTCGAACCACGGCATCTCAGTTCAGGCCGGTCGAGTACCTGTGAGCCGGAGCCCAACGGCCGGTTGTCGAAAAGCCCACCCCAGGTGCGCGGGAGGCTGATGGACCTGCGGATGAGTTGCCCAAGTTTAGCCGCGTCCGGCCCCTCCGACACCGCCGGTGCTGGAGGGCGGGTCAACAAACTGCAGACCTTGCCTGGGGCTGTTAGAGCAGCTTGGCCAACAGCTCGTCGTTGGTTTTGTGCTTCTTGAGCGCGGCGATGAGAGTTTCCATCGCCTCGACCGGGTTGAGGTCAACCATCATCCGGCGCAGCTTACGCACCGCTTCGATTTGGTGCTTGGGAAAGAGCTTCTCCTCCTTGCGCGTGCCGCTGCGCGGGATGTCGATGGCCGGGAACAACCGGCGGTCAGCCAGCTTCCGGTCCAGCACCAGTTCCATGTTCCCAGTGCCTTTGAACTCCTGGAAGATCAGCTCGTCCATGCGGCTGCCGGTATCCACCAGCACGGTGGCGATGATGGTCAGGGACCCGCCATTTTCGATCTTGCGGGCAGCGGCAAACATCTTGCGTGGGATTTCAAGAGCGCGTGCGTCCACGCCACCGGTCATGGTCCTGCCGCTGCCGCCGTGGACGCTGTTGTAAGCGCGGGCCACCCGGGTCAAGGAATCCAGCAGCACCAACACGTCTTTGCCGGCTTCGACCATGCGGCGGCAGCGCTCGATCATGAACCGCGACAGCCGCACGTGAGTTTCGAGGTCTTGGTCGTTGGAGGACGCTACCACCTCGGCTTTGACCGAGCGCTGGAAATCCGTCACTTCCTCAGGCCGCTCGTCAATCAGCAGCACCAACACGTGCACCTCGGGGTGATTGGCTGTGACAGCGTTGGCGATCTGTTTCAGCACCGTGGTTTTGCCCGAGCGGGGCGGGGCCACGATCAACCCACGGGTGCCTTTGCCGATCGGGGTCACCAGATCGATGATCCGGGTCTCGATGGCCTCGGGCGTGGTCTCAAGCTTGAATTTCTCGATCGGATCGATGGTCACGAGGTTTTCGAACCGGACCGATTTGAGGTATTCGCTGAAGGGCATGCCGTTGACCGTCTCGACCGTGCGCAATTGCGGGCTGGTACCGCGATGAGGCGGTTGGAGTGTGCCGGTCACAAACGAGCCCTCGCGCAGGAAGTTCTTCTTGATGGTGTCAGGTGTGACAAAGATGTCCGTCGGTTTTGGGCAAAAATGGCCCTCTGGCGAACGGAGGAACCCGAACCCCTTCTCCGAAATCTCCAAATAGCCCGACCCGATAGCCGGCAAGTTGTTTCCGTTAGATGATTGTGCCATATGCACTCTTGCACTTTTCCTGTGGCGTTGAAGGATCTGAAGGGAATACCCCAATTACCGCGAATTGAATTCGGAATATCTGGAAGACCGGAGCGCCAGGGTTACAGACCCAAGCACTCGATCGGTCAGACCTTCAACGCGCTCACATCTATAGCAAAGTCTAGCCCGAGCGCAAGAGCCAATTTGCAACTTTTTTGGGGGTGCGGCCGCCCCGCTGCAGGCCGTTGGCCACGGGCCGCTTCAAGTTGCTGACCCCAGGGGCGCACCGGCTGCCCTTGGGGATTGTCAGGCTGACCCGGCCCGGTAAGCTTGGGCTGCGATGCGTCAGGCCATCAGGCACTGGGTGCGCCGCATGTTCCTGCGCGGGCGGTTGCTAGAGGCGTGGCACCTGAACAAATCTCGCCGGCTGGAGCGGGCCTATTGCCGCCAACTGCTGGGGTTGGCTGCGCAACCGGTTCCTGCTCCGGTGCAGCTTAACCTGCCCCGCCGCAGGGCGGTCCGAAGCATCCTGTTGATTGCCGACGTGATGTGGGAGTTGGACCAATTGGTGCCCGAGCTGCGCAAGATCGGCCAGGTAAGCCTGTTAGACTTGCATCCGGCGCTGGAACGTCGGCCCCCGGGCCCGAGCAGGATCGAGGCGGTGGCACGCGCGGTAGAAGACTTCGCCCGAGTCCAGAAGAGTCTGGACCCGGATGTGATTCTGTTTTACGCCCGGCCATCGATCTTGTCAGATGCGGCCTTCGAACACTTGCGCCGACGCTGGAGTTGCCCCCTGCTGGGAATGAACTTGGACGACAAGACGCAGTTTTTTCCTTACGGCATCTTTTCGGCTGGCGACGACAATTACCGGCATTGGGCGGCCAAGTTCGACCTCAACATCACCAGCGCACCTGCAGCGGTTGACTGGTACCACCACAGTGGTTTGCCCTGCATTTATGTGCCCCCGGGATTCCATCTGCCTGAGGACCTGCCGCCGCCCGGACCAGAGCCTCGATTCAATTATACCCTCAGTTTTGTGGGCTCCTGCCGGCTGGAGCGCAAGTTGATCATTGACCAGCTCCTGGCCTTGGGCCTTCCCATTACCTTGTTTGGCCAAGGCTGGCCCACCAGTCAGTGGGCCCAACGACCGGCCCAGATTTATCGTGCCAGCCAGCTGAACCTGGGCATAGGCCTGTGCACCGCCAGCGGAGGCATGACCAACTTGAAGGCGCGTGACTTCGAATGCCCAGGAGTCGGGGCCTGCTATCTGACCACCTACAACTGGGAACTGCTCCAGCATTGGGACGCTGGCCGGGAGATTTTGTTTTACCGGACGGTCGAGGAGTTGGTCGAGGTCTATACCTATTACCGCAGGCGGCCACAGGACTGTTTGCGCATCGCCCAGGCGGCCTATCGCCGCGCCGCAGCCGAGCATACATGGGAAAAGCGCTTCCGGACCCTCTTCGCCCAAGCCGGCATCTTGGCTTGAGCCTGATTGGCGGCCTATCGGAACCGCGCAGCCTCGCGGTCCTGACGGCTGGGCGGGCTGTTCAGGGATACGTGCCGGTGCTCGGGCGCTCGACTAGGCCGTGGGCATGTGCCTGTGGTGTGGCGTCAGATGCGGCTGACTCGGCAGCTTGAATGGCGCTGCAGACACCGTCGCCAACCAACACTTTGCTATGAGCCATCTAGAGTTTTATCAGGTCCAAGCTGAGGCCCGGGGCATCCGGTGCCTGGCTGATGTGGTGCAGCATGCCCGGAACACAGCCTACATCTACGACCGGGTTGTGCTGCCGTGGCTACCGAAGGATCGGACCAAACCGATCGTCGAACTGGGTTGTGGGCACGGTGCATTTCTGTGGTGGCTCCAAGAGCGTGGGTTCACCCAGGTCACCGGCCTCGACGTCAGCCCAACCCAAGTCGCCCTGGCTCGGCAAGTGGGCGTGCCGGTCCAACAGGCTGAGCTGACCCAATGGCTGGCGGCTCAGCCGCAGGGTAGCGTGGCGGTGCTGGTTGCGATTGATCTGATCGAGCATTTGTCCAAAGACGCTTTTACGGACTTGCTCAGGCACAGTTGCCGGGTGCTGGAACCGGGCGGGCGCTTGATCTTGCGTTATCCCAACGGCGATTCGCCTCTGGTGGGCCTGAACCTGTTCAACGACATCACCCACATCTGGACCTACACCACCAATTGCTTGCGTACGTTGGCCCGGCTGCACGGATTTGTGGCGGTGCAGTTTGTGGACCAAGGCACTGTCATTCGGGACTGTCGCTGGCTCAAAGTGCCGCTAGCCAAGCTGGCGCGCGCAGCCTTGCGGCTTTGGATGTGGGCCGCTACACGCGAGCACGTCCACTACTGGGGCCCCCACCTGTGGGCCTGTCTGGAACGATAAGCCAAGCCGCACCGACGCCCCCAGCCCCAAGCCTGGGAGCCTGGAGGACTTTTTTCGGGAAAGACTGGTGTGATTTGAACAACAGCCTGGCCGGCATGCCCAATCGGGCCAAATGACACAACGCCTCAAGAACATCGGCCACAACGCGCCGTTGTTGCCGCGCTCGGACCTGCGCGACTGGATGGCCGAGGATGACCTGGCTCACCTCGTCGTCCAAGCCGTCCAGCAACTGCCGCTGTCAGCCTTCGCCGCCCACTCCAAGGGCTGTGGGGATGAACAATATCCACTCCGCATGATGTCGGCGTTGCTGATCTACGGCTACATCAACGGCATTTTTCAGCTCCCGGCGCATCAAGGCGAGCCACCCGTTGAGGTATCGCGGTGCGTTGCCTGACTGGCAAAACCCATCCGGACCACGACACCCGCTGAACCTTCCGGCGCCTGAGGAGCACATCAATTGACAGACCCGGACGCGCGGCTGATGCACCAGAGCTACGTGCAAAGTTGGAGCCCGTAGGCGATGGTGGTTGCTGGCGGCCGCCAATTGATGGTGGGTCAGCGGGTCAGTGACAGCGCCAACGACGCGGGGCAGTTGGAGCCGAATTTGCAGGGCATTCCTAAAGAGCTGGGGTAGCTAGCCCACGGCAGTGCTCGGAATTAGCAATTTCTGCTGCCGGGGTGCGGAAAGTTCGTGGGGAATGGCCCCTGTGTGTGCTTGGCCTACAACTTGAGGCAAGTGCATTGGCTGGGGGCGAGGCCGGGCTTGGCGGCCACGGGCTGAACAAGGGGGCGGACAAAAAAGCGGGTACTTTGCCCGCCGAGCGGTTTTGGCGAGGCACCCAATCCTGCCCTCGGGTGCTGCTGCGGGTTAGGTCCAAAGGGTTATTCCATGCGCCCGAACCGCTGAGCTTTCAACCTCACCGGGGAATTGAGCTAAGTCCGACAGACCCTCAGCGCACCGTTATACGGTGCTTTGATGTGAGATAGCCCTGCGACGCTGGCGTTGGTAGCGCGGGTTTCCAATGCGGTATCGCCGCGTTCCGGACGGTAGCCCGGACGAAACATTGCTGCGCCGTCCTGTCTAGAGTGTCTGCGGATCGAATTACCGATCCGCGAGGGGCTCGCTCGCGCCCGATCGCTCAGCCTTACGGACCTTGCCGTGGTTGCGCTACGCCATGGCCCCGACGGCCCACTACCAGAAAAGGAGATGCGCAGCATGTGGGCTTGACGCGGCCTGGCCATCTGTGGTCTGGGTCAGTAATCTTGGGTCATGCAATGGGTTTTGCGGCTGCTGAGCTGCGCCCTGCTTGTCTGTAGTGGGCTAGTGGACCGGGCTGCTGCGCAAGTTGCGCTAGTGCCGCCCGGCTCGGTCTGGAAATACCTCGATACAGGTGCAAACCTCGGCACGGGCTGGCCCGCACTCAACTACGATGACCGCGCCTGGCCGGCTGGCCGGGCGCAACTGGGTTACGGCGACGGCGATGAGGCCACCGTGGTCAGTTTCGGGCCTGACCCGAACGCCAAATACATCACCACCTATTTCCGGCGCGCCTTTATTGTGGCTGACCCGGGCGCCTTCACCAACCTGGTGCTGGGCTTGCTGCGGGACGACGGGGCGGTGGTGTATTTGAACGGGACCGAAGTGGCCCGCCAAAACATGCCCTCCGGCACCATCACCTACACCACGCTGGCCTCGGCTGCGGTGGCCGGGGCGGATGAAACCAGGTTTTTCACCACCAACCTGCCCCCATCGGTGTTGCGGGCTGGCACCAACCTGCTGGCGGTGGAAGTGCATCAAAGCAGCGCCAGCAGCTCGGACCTGAGTTTCGACCTGTTCCTGGCCGGGTTCACGGCCAGCCCGAACACGAACCTGCTGCGGTTCTACGTGGCCACCAACGGCAACGACGAGTGGAGCGGCACCGTGCCCGAACCCGCAGGTACCGACGGCCCGCTGGCCACGCTGCATCGGGCACGTGATCTGGTGCGCCTCTACGCCGCCAACGGGTGGTTGCCGCCCGGCGGCGCCGTCATCGAAGTGGCCGGCGGCGTGTATCCGCTGGCGCGGACACTGGACTTGACCAGCCTGGACTCGGGCACCCCGCAAGCGCCGATCTTGTGGCGCGCACGGGCCGGCCAGCAAGTGCGCTTGACCGGCGGCCGGACGGTGACTGGTTGGTGGCGGGTGAGCGATGAAGCCACGCTGGCGCGCCTGGACCCGGCGGCTCGTGGCCGGGTGTGGGCGGCAGACCTGCGCGCCCAAGGCATCACCAACTTCACCGCGCCAACCCCGGGCACCACCTGGGCGCAGTCCGATCCCGGCATCGAACTGTTCTTTCAAGACAAACCGATGACGCTGGCCCGATACCCCAACGATGGTTGGCTGAAGATTCTCAAGGCGCTCGGCCCGACCACCAACGACATCCGCGGCACCATCGGCACGGTCGAAGGCATCTTTTCCTGCGCCGACGACCGGCTGGACCGGTGGGTGGGCGAGCCGGACGTGATGGTGCACGGCTACTGGTTTTGGGACTGGGCGGACCAACGGCACAAGGTGGCCAGCATTGATGCGGCCAGCAACATCATCACCATCTTCACCAACGCCACCTACCGCTACCACACCTACGGGTATCGGGACGGCCAGTGGTTTTATGCCTACAACCTGTTGCCGGAGCTGGACGCGCCGGGCGAATGGTATCTGGACCGGGCCAGCGGCGTGCTTTACTTCTGGCCGCCGGCGCCGCTGGACCAGGGCGAAGCGATGGTCTCGCAGCTTGCGACCTTGCTGACGCTGACCAACGCGTCGCACATCACCTTTCAGGGGTTCATCTTCGAGGGATGCCAGAAAGATGCGATCCTAATTTCCGGCGGCGCCACCAACTGCGTTCGGGCCTGCACCGTTCGCAACGTGGGCAAGAACGCCGTCCGCATCACCGACAGCCCCGGCAGCGGCGTGACCGGCTGCGACATTTACTTCACCGGCGACGGCGGCATCAGCCTCAGCGGCGGCGACCGGGCCACGCTCACCCCGGCGGGCCTTTATGCCGAGGACAACCACATCCACCATTACAGCCGGTGGAACCCGGTGTATCACGCGGGCATCAGCCTCAGCGGCGTGGGGCAGCGGGTGGCGCACAACCTCATCCACGACGCGCCGCATGAAGGCATCGCCTTTGGCGGCAACGATCACCTGATCGAGTTCAACGAGTTCCATTCCCTGATCCGCGAGTCCAACGATGCCGGCGTCATTTACGGCGGGCGCACCTGGACGGCCCGCGGGCACCTCATCCGCTACAACTACTTCCACCACATCTACGGCTTCGAGCGCGGCGGGTGCAATTGCGTGTATCTGGACGACCAGTTCAGCTCGGCCACGGTGTATGGGAACCTGTTTTTCGAGGTGCCCACCGCCATCCTCATTGGCGGCGGCCGGGACAACCTGGTGCTCAACAACCTGTTCGTGAATTGCCGGCGCGCCCTGAGCCTGGACGCGCGCGGCTTGGGCTGGGCCACCAACGCTTGGGGCACACTCACCAACGACCTGTTGCGCCTGCCGTATCAGACGCCGCCCTGGAGCGTGCGCTACCCGGCCCTGACCAACATCCTCAACGAAGACCCCATGGCCCCACGCGGCAACGTGGTCGCCCGAAACGTGTCCTGGATGGGCGGCTGGGCCTGGATCGAAAGCGCCGCCCAGGCTGGCGTGACCTCGTCGAACAACCTGGTGAATGTGGACCCGCTGCTGGTGGACAGCAACCGGCTGGATTTCCGGCTGCAAACCAATTCACCCGCTTTTGGCCTGGGGTTCGAGCCGCTGCCGCTGGACCAGATCGGCCCGCGCACCAACCTCGAACACGCCCCGTGGCCACCCAGTGCCACACTGGTCCGTCCGGTGCATCAGGCAGTGTTCGGCCGGCCGACCGCCGTGCCGCTGGAAGCGGTTGTGTCGGACCCGGCCCGAGTGGCCGAGCGGGTGGAGTTCATGGTTGGCCGGGCCATGCTGGCCGCCACGGCCCAGTTCCCGTTCCGGTTTACTTGGAGCAACCCGCCGCCAGGCCATTACAGCCTGGACGCGCGCGTGGTGCATGGCGCCGGGGCAGAACCCGGGTCAAGCCGGTGACCATCCACGTGCAAGACGCGCTGGTGGCAGCCGGCTCGGTCTGGAAGTACCTCGATAACGGGTCCAATCAGGGCACCGCCTGGCGCGCGTCGGACTTTGACGACCGCGCCTGGCCTTCTGGGCCGGCCGAGCTGGGCTATGGCGACGAGGCCGAAGACCGGCCCGAAGCCACCCGGCTCAGCTACGGCCCCAACCCCAACAACAAATACATCACCTACTATTTCCGGCGCGCGTTCACCGTGGCGGACCCGGGCCGCTACACCAACCTGGTGTTGGGCGTGCTGCGCGACGACGGGGCCATTGTGTATTTGAACGGCCAGGAAATCCGGCGCGACAACCTGCCCACCGGCACCGTCACCTACACCACCCCGGCCTTGAGCGCTGTTTCAGGCAGCGACGAGACGGTCTATCACGAAACGGCCCTGGACCCCGCGCTGCTGCGGCCAGGCACCAACGTTTTGGCAGTCGAGATTCACCAAGTCAGCCCGAGCAGCTCGGATATCAGTTTTGATCTGTATCTGCACGGGCAGATGGGCCTAAGCCTGGCGGACTTGCAGGCGCAACGGGTCGGGCCGGCGGTGCAGTTAAGCTGGCCTATCTGGGCATGGGACTGCGCGTTGGAGGTCGCAGCCGACTTGCTCTCGGGTGCTTGGGGCCCAATGCCTGGCGAGCCAGTCGTCTTGGGCCATCGGGTTGGCCTTCAGGTCCAGCCAGTGGGCCGCCAGGCTTTCTTTCGGCTGGCCAGTCCGTAGCCAGCGGCTGCGGAGGGGGTCTGAGGACTGCACCTGCCGAGGCTCGCTGCTGGTGTAAAGCCTTTCGGGTGCGTGCACTTGAGGCGAGTTTGTGGCAAGATAACGGCAGATGAGCTTGGCAGGCCAACCCTTGCTCAGTGCACAGCCGGGCGCGGTGCAGGCGGCTGAACCGGAGATCGAGACGCAGCCGCAGTTGGACGAGGGCGACCCGGCTCATGACTGGTTATGTGCCTGGTGCCTGAACCGGGTGGCTAACGACAAAGACCGGCTCAGCTTCGGCGGCAAAAGCGAGTTTTCATTTCGCAACCCGGAAGGCCGCCGGTTTCACATCATTATTTTCTCGCGCACGTTGGCCTGTCACGACGTAGGTGTCCCCACCTATGAGTACACGTGGTTCCCGGGCCACGCGTGGTCCTATTGTTTATGTGGCCGATGCCGAATGCACCTGGGCTGGTTTTACGCCGGGCCGACCAGTTTTGTGGGCCTGATTCGCGACCGGATTGTGCGCGCGTCGCTGATTCGGAACTGAAGGACGCCAGAGGCTGAGGCTGGAAGAACAGTGGCCGACGGATCGCCAGCGCGGTCGGTCGGCCACGGCTTAGCCCGGTGGGCTCGGTGATTCCCCAGCCGCCTCGGTGGCTACTGGGCCATGGGCCTTTGTTAGTTGGGTGGAGCCGGGCACCCGGCGCACAGCCGGAAATACATCTCGTGGGTGGGGTTGTGGATCACGATGTACTTGACGCCATCCTGGTCATATATCGGCCCGGTCCAATCTTGCCAGAGGATTGGCGGCTTCAGGCTACGGGTGAACTGTAGCCTGCAGTCAGGCCACTCCTCGGTCCAATAGACCTTCACGTCCCAGTACCGACCAGGCTGCACGACGCCGTTGGTAATCGGGATCAGTTGCGCTACTAGCGGCGGGCAGCCCGGGTCAGGCACATAAATGAGCCGGGTGATGCTATAGCCGGTAGGCTGCCCCACCTCGTCCACAAGCATTACCTTGTTAAGGTTGGTGTAGGCTTCGCGGACCGCAGGTGGTTTGTGGGATAGCACGCCTGCTAACGGTATGGGTTCCAACGTGTGGTACCACGGCCAAGGGCCTTCGCCCCGAATGACCTGCACCTGCGGCCATAGCTCCAAGGAGCTGTCGGCCAACCAGCGCACCCGCACTGGCCACGGGATAAAGGGCGGTAGGTCCAACAGCTTCGGCCTGGCGTTGGTGCGTTCCTCGATTTGGCCCCAACTGGTCTGCTCGGGCCATAGTCGCAGGTTGATGCGCCTCAGCAGAGGTATCTGCCAATGATTGGTGCCCGTCAGGTCCAGGCCGGTCATCTGACCGATGATTTCGTCCAGCCCGTTGCTATTCCAGTCGTGAGCGTGTCCTTGGGCATCGGTGTACCATTCGTGTTGGCTTGTCCCCAAAAGCCTGGCCGTGAACCCGGTGCCTGCCTCCGATTCCAACGTCAGCCACGCCAACGACCGCGGGAAGTCATCCCTTTCCACGCCGATCAACTGGACCGCTGCGGTGAACGTGCAGTTGCTTGCATTACCGCTGCTATCCAGGGCTGTGCAGACCACTGTAGTCTCGCCCACCGGGAAGACGCTGCCGGAGGGCGGCCGGCAGCTCACATTGGTCACCTCGCAATTGTCCGTCGCTACTGGGTCACGGTACCACACCACCACGCCGGTGGGTGCATAAGCGGTAACAGTCATATTGGACGGACAGGTGATCTGGGGCGGTTCGACGTCGATCACCGTGATTGGGAAGGTGCAGGAATTGCTGTTACCGGCTTGGTCGGTGGCGGTGCAGCGGACTCTGGTGGTGCCCAGCGGGAAGCAGAAGCCCGGGGGCGGAACGCACTCCACAGTGACCGCGCTGCACGCGTCGGTGGCGACAGGCAGTGGATAGTACACCGTCGCGCAGCACTGGCCCGGCTCGGTTGGCACCACCATGCCAGGCGGGCAGATGATCTGCGGCGGGATCGTATCCACCACGGTCAACAGTGCCCAACGGCTGGTGACGGCCCCGCAGTTATTGGTGACGATCACGGCGAACCGTCTGCCGTTGTCGTCCAGTTTGCAGGGGCCATAGACCAGCACCGGCTCGTTGGGCCAGGGCAAAGGTTGGCCGTCCACCAACCACTGATACCACAGTGGCGGCGTGCCAGTAGCCCGCACGGTGAACACGGCATTCGAGGTGCACTCGACGGTGGTGTCTTGCGGCTGCTCGACAATCACCGGCGGTAAGCAGGCGCTGCGCCGTAGCACCAGCGTCAGCGGACCTGTCGAGCAAGATTGCCAGGTCAGCCCGCCGTCGGTGCTTAACTGGGTAAACACGTCGAAGAAGCTACTGATGCCGAACTGCTCGATCAGGAGACTCCGCTGGCTTGTTCGGCCGGTGGAGGCCTTGAATGGGTTCTGCCGGAACCTCATGTGCGGCGGCAGGTCGCCACCGTAAATGTCCAACTGCAGGACTTCGGTGTCGAAGTAGCGCGTATCGGCTTGGTCCTGCAGACTGGCAATCCGCACCGTCCACCGCGCCTGGGCTAACACCGGCTGCCAGCCCAGGCCATCCGGGCTCAGCACCAGCATTTCGACTGTCGAGTCAAAGCTGTTGGTCTCCGCGCTGCCCGGCGGCGGAGGCGGGTAGGAGCGGCTGAAGCCGCGGTGGACGACGTTACTGATCATGACGCCTTGGGGATAGGCAGCGTATGAACCCGGTAAGCTCACATATTCGCCCTCGGCAGGCGGTAGCTCCGGCGACACAAATCGCGCCTCGGGCGCGAGGGTTTCCAACTGCAATCGGACTGGCCCGGTAACGGTAGGCAGCCAGTTTTGGCCGCTGTCAGTGGTCAGCTCCAGCCAGATATCGAAGAAGCTGCTCATGCGATAGCTGCCACCCCAAATGCTGATGGCCCCTTGGGATCGATTGGTCGGGCTTTCGCGCAGCATGATCGAGCGGGGCAGATCGCCGCCCAGAATGTCCAATTGCTTCACTTCCACATCCAAGTAATGAGTGTCTTGGAAATCTGGCCCGCGCCTCAAGTCCACCGTCATCAGAGCCGTGGCGCGCACCGGGCTAGGTCTACCCAATCCAGAGGCCATCTCCATGTCCACCACGGCAGTGGAGGTGTGGGTAAGGCTTTGGCCAAAGGGCGGCGGGAGCACCGCGCTGCTAAACACCGCCACACGCAGGTTAGTCAGCGTCGTCCCGTTGCCGAAAACCACCGGTCGGTTTGCAGGATCGACATACTGATGCACCAGGGGCGGTATCAGGGCCGTAGGCACATCCACGGCAGGCACCACGTCGGGATCAAGCGTCAGATTCAGGCGAGCCGGCTGTAAAGCTGGCGCCCAACTACCGCCACCATCGGTGGTAATCTCAGTCCAAACGTCAAAAAAGCTGCTGATCTCAAACCCACCAGGCACTGCCCGGACCCGCGCCTCACCTCGAGACTCGCTTTCCGGGCTGAGCCGGAACTGCACGCCTGGTGGCAGCGTGCCGTCTTGGATGTCGAATTGCAACAGCTCCATCTGATAGGTCTGAACCTCTGTGTCTGGATCGAACGCCGCGGTGATGCGGACGGTCACATGCGCCTGTGCCTCATGAGGCTCCAATACAAGACTCGGGGCCGGCGCCAGCTCCAATCGGACGGTTGCGCCAAAGCTGTGGATCAGCGGCAAGCCCGGTGGGGGCGGGGGCACGCTGCTGCTGAAGCTGCTGACGATCAGGTTGCTGATGACTGAACCATCGGCATAAGAACCGCGCCAACCCAGGGGGCTGATATACATGCCGCCGGGCGGCAGCAACAGGTTGGTTCCGAAAAAGTAGGCTTGCTGCACCGGCACGTTGGTGATCGCCCCCACGCTCACCCCGTCAAACCAAGCCTCCCCTGCCGTGCTTCCAGCCGCCACGCTGCCGATGGTCACAGTGTCCCACGAAAAGTCATTCACGTCCGTGATGGTCCGGCTCAGCACGCCATCGACATAGAACCGGTAAGTGCTGCCGAGCGGGTCGTAGTAGCCCACCGCCACTGGCCCAGCCCGCAGCCGCAGCCCGTCAGGGCTCTGGAACTGCACCACCCGCCCATTGACGTTGGGCGCCACGGCCAATTGATGTGGCCCTTGGCGCGCTAGAAACCACCCGTCAGCCCCCTGCTCGAACACCTCGCGACTGGCCTGCCATTGCCCCTTGGCGTCCCGGTAATTCAGGCCGGTGGCCAGCTCGACCACCCGATGCGTCCGCTCGATGCGCTGGCCTCCCGGCCACTGCTCCACTGTGGTCCATTGCCAGACGCGGTGATGCGGGCCGCGCTCGACAACGGTGGGTGAGGGATTTTGGGCCAATGCTCCGGTGGCTACCG
>Ga0078972_1001929_pt1 | contig 72620 bp, 89 predicted proteins | sample YelNatPaOPGAMG01_FD_67568 | JGI IMG/M metagenome (GOLD analysis project Ga0078972, IMG submission 67568) | Hot spring thermophilic microbial communities from Obsidian Pool, Yellowstone National Park, USA - OP-RAMG-01 (SPADES assembly) (version 2) | ecosystem: Environmental > Aquatic > Thermal... | reverse complement strand
CTTTTACTGGCCCGCCGTGCGCCGCGTCGCCAAAATTAATCCAACCGAAATCCGCTGACCAGGCGTAACCACTGAGTATTCGACGATTGCTATCGCCGGGATCAGGGTCGGAAACCGTTACATTACTGCCATAAGGCGCGGCGTCAAAATACAAATACTCGCCAGTGTTCATCATCTTGGCTTTGCCGGAAATTGCTGTCTGATTTGCCGCCTTAGTAATTTGCGGCAAAACAGCAAAAACCACAGCAAAAACCAAAGCGAAAACCAGCCCGGAAATCAAAACTACTTTTGCCCTTCTTGCAATTTCCAATTTTCCCTCTTTGTTTTTATTATACAACTCTAAAAAATTCTATCAAATCTATGTCATGGTCCAATACATCGAGAACACTTTTCTTGTTTGATCTTTGTATAAAATTCATTTGGTGTTAAGTACCCCAAAGCTTGATAGAGTCTGAAGTTGTGGTATTCATCTAGCCACTCATCAATCAGCCGCTGCTGTTCCTTATTTAAAATCTTTTGGGAAACCCCGAGAAAGTTTTAGGAAATACAAATTCAACTCATATATTGCTTTGTAAATAGGCAGATGCTCATATCTAGCCATTCGCGCCTCCATTTTATAATCGACTCCTCGCTCTGACCGAAGCGTCGGAGCTCGGAGAATAATCAAATCTCTAAACTACCCTAATTACTTGAGTGGACACACCTGACCGAGAAGCTAGTACCCTTAACATCGAAGACCGGTAAGCCGTTGTACAAGTAGACGTGCCAAGCGAAACCGCTATTGTCCGATCTCTCGGTAGATGACCAGAAATGGCCGGTGGTAACCCAGTCGGTGTTGGTATTGTTGTAAATGCCGTCAATATAGGCCTGCATTAGCTGTTTTTGGCTTGGCAGATACCAGCCGGAAACCGCGCCCTGACCGGCGACCGCTTCTTTAGACAGCGTGGCGCAGGCGTTTATCGCATTGCCACAATCGGGGTCCGAGCCGTTGTAATTGCCCCGCGGATTGGCGGCAAAAAAATCGCAGAGTGAGTGGTCGGCGTTGAATGAATTGCTGTAAGAACCAATAGAGTTGCTCCAATAAAGGCCAGTCCGGTTATCTTTATAAACATTGGGGGCGGTATTTGTCCAGCTTGATTCTTCGCCGCCGCCTTCGCCGGTGCCGTGGGAGCCGCCGTATTTGTAATCGTCGTACTCTTCTAACGACTGGGCTAGGTAGTTGGCGGAAGTTTCCGCCGCTGAGCGTATGCGGTTCCAGTATGCGCCCCAGTCTCCCCAAGCGCCAGCCGATTCACTCCCTAGGCCAAGCGTTACCAGCGAGTTGTAAATCGCCTTAATCCTTGAAGTTGCCCCGCTCTCCGGCGACCCCCCCGACCGCTCACCCCAAACTTTGCCGACTCGGCTTATAAAAATAACCGCCACAAAAACGATAATTAAAGTTGATAGAACAATTAGTATAAAAGATTTCTCCTTTAGGTTACGCAATTTTTGCAACTTTTTTTTAAATTTATCCATTTTCCCCTCTTCAAGCTCTCTGCAATAATTACAACTTTTATATTTATTTTATTATACGGCTGCAAGCTGTCAAATGCAAAAGGGAAATTTGTCCAATTGGGCAAATGAGTCTAATTAGTCAAATTGGACCAATAGGTCTAATTGGACAAATTGGTCTAATTGGTGACAATTGCCGTAAATTAAAACAGAGCACTGTGGCAGCTAAGAGGAAACTATATTTTTAGTCGCGACAAAATCACCAAATAAGGGAAAACAATGGTTGCCCTAAAAATTCTTAAGATTCTTGAGGGCTGAACAATAAGACGGAACAGCCACTCCAATCCTGCCTTTCGCATAATTTCAGGCGCCCTTTTTACTCTTCCTGAAATATAATCCAATGTGCCGCCAACGCCTATGAAAATATTAGCCCGTAGCAGATTAAAATTGTTTGCAATCCAAAGTTCTTGTTTGGGGGCGCCTAAGGCAACGAGGATGATATTGGGCTTTGCGCGATTAATCTCGGTGATAAGTGAAGCAGGAGCTATTCCTGATGATAATTTTATTGAATCATTATAGCCAACAATGTGAATGCCCGGGAATTTTTTCATTAAATTATTTTTTGCCATCAGCCCCACTCCCCTTCTTCCTCCCAAAAGGTAAATTCTTAAATCATGTTGCGCGCAAAGATTGCATAATTTTAAAGTTAGGTCAGCGCCAGTTACTCGTTCTATTTTTTCTTTATACAGGTATTTAATCGCCCAAACTACTCCGGTGCTATCGGGCAAACATAAATTAGATTTATTCAGTACAGCCTTGAATTTATGGTTTTTCTGAGCTTCAACAATGAACTCGTTGTTGACTGTGGCAATTTTGGCTTTTCGGTTTTGTTTAATTTTTGACAATATAAATTCCAGCGTCTCGTCATAGGAGATAGAGTCAATTTTTACGCCAAGCAATTTATAGGTTTTCATCTAATTTCAGCTCTATATATTTTGCCGTCATTTTCATATACAACTGTCCTTCCTGAATTCACAAAAACAGCTGGAGAAGTTGAATTTTTATTGACTATTTCAATATTATTGTTGCCGTCAATATCCATAATCCTAAGTTTGCCTTCATAAGTAAAACTAATATATTTTCTGTTGGGGTACCAACTAGCGCCAAAAACATCTTTTTCAAAGCGAGTAACAAAATTGCCATTTTGATAAATTTCCCCATTGTTAACTTGGAGGTTATCCGTGTCGGCTAATTTTTGAAAAAAATCACTTGTTTCAATTTTATATTCTTCAACTTTTGGATTTTCCTTGAATTGAACAATGTCATTCAGAATTTTTGCTTCACCCGGCGCAAGTTCAAATGACTTGCTCCACGGATGATAGCCATCTTTTTTGACTTCAACCAGATATTCACCAGCAGCTAAATTTCTAAGAGTAATTTCATTTGTACCTTCAAATTTGCCATTGATATAAATTTTGCCGCCATCATCTTGGACACTAATAATTCCAGTTTGCGATACTTTGCGTTGTTTTATATCTATTTTGTAACCAGCGGCATAGGTCACCGCCAAAAAAGCACAAACTAGAAACAGGATAAACGCCATTATATAATGTGAAATTTTCATTTTAATTGGTTATTACTTAAGCTTTTATTTTTATTTCTCGTGATTATCAGCTTTTAGAATGATAAGCGCGATTAAGAAAGTCAAAGTGTCAAAATATTATCAAAGCCAAACAATAATTTTTCAATAATCTCTTGATATTTGTTGTGTTTACAGGTAAATTATACTATAAATGGAGTGTTTATGGCTAGTTTTGAGATAATTGGCGGCAATAAATTATCAGGTAGTGTCAAAATTAGTGGGGCGAAAAATGAAGCTTTGAAGTTAATTCCCCTATCTTTAATTTTGCGCGGTCCGATAAATTTATCAAATGTTCCTCGCATTGCAGATATTTTTGCCCAATTAAGTATTATTAAAGATCTTGGCGCGAAAGTTAGATTCATCGGAAACAATCTAACAATAGATGCGACTTCTGTCAGCAATCCTGATATTAAAAGCGATGCTGCCAGTAAACTGCGCGCCTCAATAGTATATCTTGGCCCGCTTTTGGCTCGTTTTGGCAGGGTCTCATGTCCGCAACCCGGCGGCTGTCTGATTGGTTCCCGGCCAATTGACATTCATAAAGATGCATTTTCTCAACTTGGTGCAGAAATTCAAGAAACAGATGGTTTGATTAAAATGAAACTATCTAAATTAAAACGAAATCATATTTATCTTAAGGAGCAAAGTGTTACGGCTACTGAAAATATACTTCTTTTTGCTGCCGCAAACAGAGAAAAAATTACTATTGAAAATTGTGCAATTGAACCTGAAATAATGCATCTTATTAGTCTATTAAATAAAGCTGGCGCAAAAATTCAGAAAAAAGATGAGAGAGTTTTTGAAATAATAGGGTCGGATAAATTAAAAATTTCTGCCGCCCAAGTTATTCCAGATAGAATTGAGGCTGGCTCTTATGTTATTGCAATTCTGGCAACTGGCGGCGAAGGCAAAATTTCGCCGTTTCCAGTAAGCGCGCTTGGGTCATTTCTTGAGGTGCTGGAGAGCGCCGGTGCAAATTTTAAGATAGAAGGAGACCAAGCGCGAGTTTTTAAAACCGATGTTTTCAAGCCGTTTAAGGTAAAAACTGCTCCCTATCCCGGCTTTCCAACTGACCTGCAATCCCCTATTTCTCTTATTGCATCTCGCGCAAACGGCGTATCTACAATTGAAGAAACAATGTTTGAAAACCGTCTTGCTTATTTGAAAGAGCTTCAAAAAATGGGTTTGAAAGTTAATTTTTTATCTAATCATAAAGCTGAAATTTATGGGCCGGCTACTCTGAAATCCCACAATATCAATTCTCTTGATCTTCGTTCAGGGATGACACTTTTAATTGCCGCGCTTATGGCTCAAGGAAAAACAATTGTTGCGCAAGCGGAAAATATTGACCGTGGCTACGAAGATGTTGTAGGAAAATTAAGATCGCTTGGCGCCCAAATCAAACGAATAAAATGATACGAAAAGTCGGCATAGACTTAGGGACTTCTTATATTCGCGCCACTATTCCAAAATCTGGCGTTTTGATTAATGAGCCAAATGTGGTTGCTCTTAATGCGGTCAATCAAAAAGTCATTGCCGTTGGCGAGGATGCAAAACAAATGCTAGGTAGAACTCCTGAAGCAATTATAGCTTCTTATCCATTGGTTGATGGAGTGATTGCAAGCTATAAAACTACAAGGCAGGCGCTTCAAATTTATCTTTCTAAAATTTTAGGCAGGTTTCGCTTGTTCAAACCTGAGATTGTTATAAATGTGCCAGTGGGTTCAACTTCAACTGAAAAAAAGGCAGTTTGGGATGCGGCTGAGGGGATTGGAGCAAAAAAAGTTTATCTTATTAAGTCTCCGATTGCGGCTGCAATTGGTTCTGGAATTGATATTTTCTCAAGTTCTGGGAATATGATTATTGATGTTGGTGGCGGTAAAACCGAAGTGGCAGTTATTTCTCTTGGAGATATTGTCGCCTATTCGTCAGTAAGATTCGGCGGCAAAAAGATGGACCAAGCAATTATTGATTATATTAGGAAAAAAAGAAATCTGGTTATCGGCGAGCAAACGGCAGAATCGGCAAAGATAGAAATCGGGTCGGCATTTGCTCCTAAAAAAGACAATCGTATGGAAATATCTGGTTCAAATACAATTTCTGGCTTGCCAGAAAGCGTCATTATACATAGCAGCGATATTGCAACTGCAGTTAAACCAGTTATCAATGAAATTATCCTAGCGGTAAAGCAAGTTTTGCAGAAAACTCCACCAGAACTTTCTTCTGATGTGATGGATAAAGGAATTGCTATTTCTGGAAACGGAGCAAGCTTGAGAGGCTTTGATGAACTGTTGACTAAAGTTACCGGCGTCCCATGTCAGATTGTTGAAGAGCCGGGACTATGCACGATTAAAGGTATTGGTTTGGTTCTTGAAAATCTTAATGATTTTAAGGGAACTTTGATTGAAAGGAGAAAATGATTATTGGTATTGATGCTAGCCGAAGCAATATCAAACAAAAGACCGGGACTGAGTACTATTCTTATGAAATAATTAAAGGCATTACCAGAAGCAAAAAATACAAATTCAGATTGTATTCAAAGACGCCGATAAATTATTTGCCAAAATCAGAAAACATTGAAAACAAAGTAATGAGATTTCCCCGCCTCTGGAGTCAATTTAGGTTGTCTTTGGAAATTTTTCTTAATTCACCTGATGTTCTTTTTGAACCAGCCCATACTATTCCCCTTTATCATGGGAAAAAAGTGGTGGTGACTCTCCACGATGTTGGTTTTAGATATTATCCTCAGCTCTATACTCCGCTTGAGCGATATTACCATCATTTCTGTATGGCCTTTTCGGTAAAACACGCTACTCAAATTATTGCTGTTTCAAACGCTACCAAAGAGGACTTAGTTAAGTTATATAAAGCTGATAAAAATAAAATTACCGTTATTTATCATGGATTTGACCAAAAGCGCTACAAGCCTATCCAAAAAGATGAGAAAGTTTCGCCTGAAATTAAAAAGTATTTGCCTTATATTTATTTTATCGGGCGGCTTGAAGCAAAGAAAAATGTAAAAAAATTAGTTAGAGCGTATGGCAATTTGCGCAGAAATTATCCTAATATTCGCCACAAATTAGTTCTTGCGGGGCGTCCCGGCTATCAGTATGAAGAAATTAAAGATGAAATTCTAAATCTTCCGCCCGATATTCAGAAAGATGTTATAGAAACTGGTTATGTTCCGGATGATATTGTCTCAAATTTTATGCGTTTTGCTTCAGTTTTTGCTTTTCCTAGCAATTTTGAGGGTTTTGGTATGCCGCTTCTGGAGGCAATGGCTTCTGGTGTTCCTATTGTTGCGTCAGACAAGACTTCAATTCCCGAAGTAGTTCAAGATGCCGGCTACCTTTGCGACCCAGATGATACTGAGGCTTTGGAAGATGGTTTGGCAAAAGTTATATTGGACCATAAATATCGGGAAGAACTAATCAAAAAGGGACTCAAAAGAGCTAAATTTTTTAGCTGGGAAAAAGCTGCTGAAGAAACCCTTAAAGTAATTGAAAAAGCGGCTCAATCCTAGAAAATTCTAATTTGAAGAATAAACAAATTGCGCTTGGACAATTCTTCGGTTAAGTGATGTCCCGGGAGGCCAGCAAGTCATTAAAGTTAAAGTTTCTTTGTTGGTTTGATTGAGATATTCAACTTCTTTGGGCGAAACTACTTTATTGTCAACTACATCGTAAAAATAACTTTTGCTTCCTTTTTTGATTTCAATTCTGTCGCCGTTTACCAGTTTGTCAAGCAAAGCAAAAATGTTATTGTAATCGCTTTTAATCCAAAAATAATTTGACGAGTGCCCTGCAATGAAAATATTTCCTCCTTCTCCGGGATGAGAGGTGCCCCGATAATGGACCACGCCATCTTTTAACTTTTCAAGAATTTGTTCTTCCTCAACATCCCAAATAATAGGAACATTAACGTCAATTTTGGGAATTTTGAGATAATTTCCCTCCTCACTTTTGATTTCCGGAATGTAAGACGGAATATTGAGAGGTGGTGGTGTTGGTGTGGGTAAATAAGATGTTGTCTGCGTTTTTTTCTCAGGCATTTTTTCGTTAAGATATTCGGTATAATATAGCCATTTCAGCTGACTTGCCAATCCGGGCCAAGAAATTGCTATAAAAACTGCAAAGCCGCAAAAACCAGCTACAGCTGTAAATTTTAAAATTGGGTCAATTAAATCTTTCCAGAGAGATTTTTTTGGAGGCGTTTGGGGGATTTTTTTGATTTTTTTTCTTATTTTTTTAAGTTCATCGCCTCTAAATCTCTGTATTTTAATAGTGGAGCCTTCGTCTGGCTTTTGTCCGTTATTAAAATTGTTATTCAAGCTATCTTCAGTAGTTTTCATTTCACATATTTTTTCTTGACAAAATCTATTGCTTGACTTTTGGATTTGATTTTTCCTTCAATAGCAAGGTCGTTTATTTCTTCCAAAATGATCTGAAATTCTGGTCCCGGCGGCAATCCAATTTTTATTAAATCATCCCCGGTCAATATTCTTTTTGCCTTTTTTTTATTTGTTTGCGCCCAAGCTTTTGCCTCTTTAACTTGCTTTTCTAACTTTTTTGTAAGGTCAGTTCTTATTGGATATGTGCCCATTGAATCTGCCAGTGATAATTTAATTAAATCTTCAAATTTCGGGTCAAGCAAAAACTCTAAACGTTTGTTTGGGCGCATTTTGGCGATATCGCCTATTTTCATATGATTTTCAATCAACCAGCAAATTTCATATGTTTCAAATTTGGAAAATTTCAAGCGCTTAAGAATTTGTTCGGCTAGCTTTGCAGACTCTTGCGCGTGGTTATGAAAAACTATTCTTTTGCCTGATTTTTGCAAAGTAAGGGGTTTGGCAATATCGTGAAGCAAAACCGCCCATCCAAGATGAGAAGGCGCTTTCGGCGGTAGGGACTTTAAAGCTAAATATGTATGCACAAAAACATCGCCTTCTAAATGAAATTCCGGCGGCTGCGGAACTCCCTTGAGAGCTTCTACTTCTGGCAAAATGTAGCTTAATAAACCACTTTCCGAAAGCTCTATTAAACCTTGGGAGCGGTTTGGGCTTGCCATAATTTTATCTAATTCATCTTTGATTCTTTCCGATGAAACATTTTTTATGAGATAAGAATATTTTCTGACAGCATCATAAGTAGTTTGGGCGTATTGAAATCCAAGAGTAATTTTAAATCTTATAGCGCGGACAAGACGCAAATTATCTTCTTCAATTCTTTCTTTAGGGTCGCCAATAAATCTGATTGTTTTCTTTTTTATATCCTCAACGCCACCGACTAAGTCAATAATTTTGTTTTTAATTGGGTCATAAAAAATTCCATTGATTGTAAAATCCCGCCTTTGAGCATCTTCTTTGGCTTTGCTAAAAGTTACATGTGTTGGATGGCGCGCGTCAAAATAGCCACCTTCTTTTCTGAAAGTTGCCACCTCAAAATTACGTCCCGCCATGTTCACGACAATTATTCCATACTGTTTGCCAACAGGAATAGTTTTTTCAAAAATTTTTTCTATCTCGTCGGGACGGGCCGAAGTGGCAATATCTATATCCAACGGTTCAATTCCAAGGAGCATATCTCTAACACAGCCGCCAGCGAAATAGGCTTCAAATCCCCTTTCTTGAAGTTTTTTGACAATTTCTCGGGCAGCTTTTTTCATCAGATATAATATATGGCGGCTAGCTAATTAAAAAGCTAATTGGTCTAATTTTTATTTTTTAGTGTCGGGAAAGGTATAACCTCTTTGATTGAATATTGGTCAGTCAACAGCATAGTCAATCTTTCTATTCCCATTCCCCAGCCAGCAGTTGGCGGCAAACCATATTTTAGAGCTTCAAGAAAGTTTTCATCTAGCATCTGTGACTCCTCCCAACCAGCTTGTCTCATTTTAATCTGCTCTCGCAAACGTTTCTCCTGTTCCATGGGATCATTAAGCTCAGTATAAGCGTTTACTAACTCAATGCCGCCGCCCAAAACAAGCTGAAATCTCTGGGCTTTTTGGGGTTCATCATCTTTTGCTTTAGCCAGAGGGGTCAAAACCAAAGGATGGTCAATCACAAATAAAGGTTCAATGATTTTAGGGCGCGAAACTTTTTTATAAAGCTCGTCAACTAATTTTGCCCATACCTTGATTTCTTTAAAATTAAGATCAATTTTTCTTTTTAAAACTTGCTCTTTCAAACTCTCAAAATCAGGATATTGATAAATATTTATGCCGCAATCTTTTTCAACCAAAGCATCAAAAGTAATTTTTGGGTATGGAGGTGTAAGATTTAGCCGATTTTTCTGGTATTCAATTTCAAGCGTTCCCTTTACTTTTTCTACTACATACGCCAGCATCTCCTCAGTAAATTTCATCAAGTTATTATAATCAGAATACGCTTGGTAAAACTCCATCATTGTGAATTCTGGATTATGCATATGCGAAAGTCCTTCATTTCTGAAATTTCTTCCGATTTCATAAACCTTTTCAAAACCTCCCACAATCAAACGTTTCAGGTAAAGTTCGGGCGCAATTCTTAAATACATATCCTGTTTGAGAATGTTGTAGTGGGTAATAAACGGCTTGGCCGCTGCTCCTCCCGGAATTGGCTGAAGAATCGGAGTTTCAACCTCAATAAATCCCCTTTTATCCATAAAGCTTCGCAGGGAGGAAATGATTTTTGAGCGAATTATAAAATTCTGCTTAACATTGTCGTTAATAATTAGGTCTAAAAATCTTTTTCGGTATCTAAGCTCAACATCTTTGAGCCCATACCATTTATCAGGAACTGGCAGAAGCGTCTTGCAAATTAATCTAAATGATTTTACCTCAAGAGTAATTTCTCCTGTTTTTGTTTTAAAAATCAAACCTCTTGCTTCAAGATAATCACCCACATCAAGAAATTTTAAAAGGTTGTAATTTTCCTCGCCAAGATTGTCATATTTAAAATAAAGCTGAATAATTGCTGACTCGTCCTGAAGGTCGGCAAATGTAGATTTGCCGTGAGAGCGGATTGAGATTATTTTGCCTGCAAGAACAGTGTCTTTAGGTTTTGTTTTTCTTGCTTCAGAAATTGGCATGCTTCTGTCAACTTTTGAGGGATAAGGGTTGATGCCAGAATTAATAATTTCTTGAAGCTTCTTTTCGCGAGTGGCTGTTTCTTTTTCGTTTTGATTCATACGATTTTTGATTATGTTTTTTAATGATTATGTGTTTTAAACGTTGTGTTTTATGTAGCTTAAAATATATTTTTAGTGGCGTGGGGTGGTGGACCTACCGAGAGTCGAACTCGGAATTTAGCAATGCGAATGCTACGTTATACCGTTTAACTATAGGCCCGTCTATTTAACGGTCTTGGAAAAATATAAAAACTACGATAGAATATTGTTTGCCTTACGTATATTTTAGCTTTTATTTTAATAGATAACAAGATTTTAAATGCAGATAGTTATTAATCCCAAAAACATTCCAATTATTTTGGAAAAAGCGAAGTCAATTTTGGAAAAAGGAGGAATAGTTGTTTATCCTTCTGATACAGTTTATGGAATTGCAGTTGACGCAACTAATTTGGAAGCAATAAAAAAATTAAGTCATCTTAAGATGCGAAATCCAGACCAAAAATATTCATATAATTTTTCAGATATTGAAATGATAAAAAAATACCATAATTTAACCGCTGAACAAGAAAAAATCTTAAAAAAATATTTACCAGGCCCATACACTTTTATCTTGTCTGACGATCTTTCTGTGAGAATACCGAAAAATTCAATAATTGTTGATATCACAAGAAATTTTGGGCGACCTACTACTGCAACAAGCGCTAACATTACTGGGAGAATGCCAGCGACAAGAATTGGAGAGCTGGACGCTAAAATCTATTTAAAATCTGATTTAATTATTGAAGACCCTAACTTTCAGCCACACCAGCCATCCACAATAGTTGATATTTCAAAAGAGCCTTTCAGCGTTTTAAGACACGGAGAACTTCCCTTTCCCTGATAATCTGGTAGAATCTTATAAAGGGCGAGTGTTGGAATTGGTAGACAAGATGGTCTCAAAAACCATTGGGCGCAAGCCCGTGAGAGTTCAAATCTCTCCTCGCCCACCACAAAAGAATTCAAATTCAGAAATTTTTTAAGACTAAAAATAAAAGCTCAATGACTTTTTTCGTAAAGTCCCAAGAAATAAAAGAGTTCTAATTAAAAATTTTATCTGGTGATAGCTCAGCTCTAAATTGCTCCGGGTTTGCTAAATAACTTAATTTTGAAATTTCATTAATTCCGCTGTTGTACATAGGTTCGCCGAATTTTAAGGCAAACATATTTAGTTCTTTTGGAGTTGTGATTTTTAATTCGGGCACCGAAAAATATTTATTGTTTTTTTCGGCTCGGTAGCCATTGTTATCCTTTATTAAATAATAACAGCCACCTTGATAGTTTTTAATTTCCGAATAATCAGATTGGAACTCGTCACAAACCCAGTTGCTCATTACCAAAGGTTCATTATCCATATTAATTGTGATATGACCAAAGTCTGGCGGCATTATCGCTTTTTCTCCGGCTTTTACCTCAACAAGATACGCTTCTTCAATTACACTAAAATCAAAACCATTGTCAGTGCGTTTGGGTTTTTGCAGTAAATAAAACGCTCGACCTGAAATAACCTCATAGACTTCAGGGTAGCTGATATTTTCTCCTTTTTTATCAGGATGATAATGCCCAAGTGTCTTGATATATTCATCGCCAATCGTGCCGGGTAGGATTACTGTCATATCATATCGCAAATTGTTTTCTCTAATCATTGCTTCGTCATCAGGCTTTCTTACATCACGATACATATAGTAGAGGTCGCGGTTATTACTCATATCTACCGCAGATCGCAGAACGTCTTTTAAGTCAGCAAGTTTGCGGCTTGAAAATTCTCCTCCTGCCAAATCCTCCCCTATTTGTAGTTTGTAATTTTCCAGTAATTTGACATTCAGCCCGCTTAATTTTTTTAAATCTTCCATATTGGCTCCTTTGTTAGATTAATTAACAAGATTTTGACAATTTAATTATCACATATTTATTTCAGTGTTCAAGCCAAAAACTTCAAAGCAAGATTTCAAAAAGATATAAAGCGCTATATAATTAAACTAAGTGCTATAATAATTAAATAAGCAACAAATAAATAATAGGCGGAGGCAAAAATGGAAAATATTATTTCAATTAAGGCGAGAGAAATTTTAGATTCCCGCGGAGATCCGACTGTTGAGGTTGAGCTTGAAACCGAAAACCATATCAAGTCAATTGCCTCTGCACCGAGTGGCGCTTCTGTGGGATCCCATGAAGCCATAGAGCTACGAGACAATGACCCCAACCGATATATGGGAATGGGTGTTTTAAAAGCTATTGAAAATGTTAATAATATAATTAGCCAAGCACTAGTAGGGCAAGATGTCCAAGACCAAAAAGCAATTGACGATACACTAAATCGTCTTGATGGAACTCCTCATAAAAGCAGACTTGGGGCAAATGCTATTTTGGCTGTATCAGTGGCAAGCGCAAAGGCAGCCGCATTAAGCAAAAAGATTTCTCTTTATCAATATATCGGTGAATTGGCTGGATTTTCACCTCAATCATTGCCCAAGCCGATGTTCAATTTTTTTGAGGGAGGAAAACATGCTGATAACGACCTTGTTATACAAGAATTTCTCGTTCTTCCCGATAAAGGAAGTTTTAAGGAGAACTATCGCTGTGGTTCGGAAATGTTTCATGTATTGAGAAAAATTCTCAAAGATAGAAAATTGCCGATTGCCGTAGGACACGAAGGTGGATTTGCTCCAAATTTGCCATCTGATGAAGATGCCCTCAAACTAATTCGGGAGGCAGGGCAGGTTAACATAGGACTAGATTTAGCTGGAAATGTACCCAATGGTATGAATTTGGAAGATATTGTAAGTAGATACACGATCGTGAGTTTAGAGGATCCGGCTGGAGAGGACGACTGGGAGGGCTGGTCAACTCTAACCCAAAAGCTTGGTCAAAGAGTAATGATTGTCGGAGATGATCTTTTAGCCAGCGATATAGAGCGGCTTAAACAGGCAGTAGATAAAAAAGCTGTCAATGCAGTAATTATTAAACCAAATCAAATCGGGACAGTGTCAGAAGCAATTGAGTTTGTTAAATTCGCTAAACAAAATAACTTGAGAATTGTTGCTTCGCACCGTTCTGGTGAAACCGAGGATCCATTTATTGCTGATTTCGCTGTAGGTGTAGAGGCTGATTATGCTAAATTTGGAGCTCCCTCACGTGGAGAAAGAATCTGCAAATATAACCGTTTATTGAGAATAGAAGAGGAACTAAATGGCGGTAGGTAAAAAGGTTGCCTTAATTATCCTTGATGGCTTTGCTATTTCAAAGGAAGATAGGGGTAATGCAATTGTAGCAGCCAAAACCCCATATCTTGAAGAAATATTCAAAAAATATCCCAAAGCTTTGCTTAAAGCTTCTTCAGAAGAGGTCGGCTTACCATGGGGCGAATTCGGTAATTCTGAGGTTGGCCATACAACTATAGGGTTGGGAAGAGTTGTCCTTCAAGACCTTCCGCAAATTGATAAAGCAATTAACAATAAGTCCATTGAAAAAAAGAGCGTCTTGATAGAAGCGCAAAAAAAAGCTAACGAAAATAATTCACAGATAAATATTATTGGGATAGCCTCAGATGGAGCTGTGCATGGGCATATCAACCATATGATTGCACTGGCAAAGATATTTAAGGCATCAAATCCTAGAAATAAAATAATTTTACACTTAATTACTGATGGTCGAGACGTACCAGAAAAGTCGGCAGATAAATATATTGAGCAAATTGATAATAACCTTAAAAATACAGCATTAATTGGATCGCTGATGGGCAGATATTTTGCTATGGATAGAGATAAAAACTGGGATAGGATTAAGTCAGCTTATCAAGCTATTTTGGGAGGTGCAAAGGTGGAAATTAGCCCAAAGGAAGTTGTTGCACGATCGTATTCTAACAATAAAACCGATGAGTTTATTGAGCCAGTTTCATTTGGTGACTTTAAAGCTGATTTAGAAAAAGATATCTTTATCTTTTGCAATTACCGTGCTGACCGCGCTATCCAATTAACACGCGCTTTTGTTGACCCCACTCTTCAAGAAATAAACAATGGAAAAACTGCAAATAATTTTATTACTATGAAAACCTATGATGATAATTTAAATTCACAAGTACTATTTAGCAATCTAGAATTAAATGACCCAACTGTAAACCCGCTTACTAATCCCCTTTCAAAATTAGTTTCAGAAGCGGGTAAGACTCAATTTCACATTGCCGAAACAGAAAAATTTGCTCATGTTACTTACTTTTTCTCCGGCGGGATTAAAGATGAGCTGCCGGGGCAAAAAAATTTACTTATTCAATCTGAAAAAGTGAAATCGTATGATTTATTTCCACAAATGAAAGCACCCGAAATTACTCAGGAGCTAAAAAAAATTGCCACAGAAAACATTGATTTTATAGTAGCAAACTATGCAAATCCCGATATGGTTGGTCACTCTGGTAACTTTGACGCAGCAGTTAAAGCTGTAGAAGTTTTAGACAAATGCTTATCTGAGTCAATTCCCTCACTACTTAATAATAATTACAATATTATTCTTACTGCCGATCATGGTAATTGTGATGAAATGATTGATTTAAAAAGCGGGAAGCCAAACAAGGAACACTCATTGAACCCGGTACCATTTCTTTTCATTTCAAACGAAAATCAAGGAAATTTTATTGATTTATATAGTGTTAAATCTCTTGAACCTGTCGGAATTCTTGCCGATATCGCCCCGACAATTGTTGACGAGCTTGGGCTTGAACTTCCAAGTGAGATGACTGGAATAAACTTAAAGAATTCTTTATCTTAAAATGTTAAATAAAAATAAAGTCGTTCTTGTAATTTTGGATGGCTGGGGACAAGGAAAAGCTTGGGGCGGCAATGCCATTACAATTGCCCAGACCCCCAATTATAACAAGCTTATAAGAGAGTACCCAAATACAACTATTAAAGCCTCTGGCTCTGATGTCGGCCTGCCGGGCCACGAGGTTGGCAATTCAGAAGTGGGACACATGAATTTAGGCGCAGGAAATGTCGTCGAACAAGATATTTTTCGTATCAACAAGACTATTGAGGATGGAAGTTTTTACCGCAATCCAATATTAACAAAAGCGATAATTGACTCAAAAAACCAAAATACCGCCGTCCATTTGATGGGAATTGTTTCTGATGGTGGTATCCACTCTCATATTGTTCACCTGTTAGCTCTATTAAAACTCTGCTCTATTCTCCACCATCCAAAGGTTTATATTCATATGTTTACTGATGGCCGCGATACTGATCCTTATAAAGGAATTGAATTTGCTAGTAAAGTTACTCAGGCAATCGAAGCTTTAAAAACCGGAAAAATTGCTACAGTTATGGGACGATTATATTTGGATCGTAAAGGATATTGGCCGCGTACACAAAAAGCCTACGCAGCATTGGTTGACAATATTGGAATTAAAGAGGACTCAGCTCTTTCTGCAATTTCAGCTGCATATAAAAATGGTGAGTCAGATGAGTTCATTAGTCCCCGAATTATTGACTCAAATGGAAGGATAAAAAGTAATGATACAGTTATCTTTTTTAACTTCAGATCGGACCGAACTAGACAATTAACCCAAGCATTTCTTGACCCTAAATTTGATAAATTCAAAAGAACGCCATTGTCAAATTTGAATTTTATAACTTTCATTCCTTATGGTGTTGAGCGTGAATTGGGACTAGCCGCAAAGCCTGCATTTGAATCAATAAAGATAGAAAATACACTTGGAAAATATTTTGAAAAGATGAATTTGAGACAATTTCACATTGCTGAAACAGAAAAATTTGCTCATGTAACCTACTTCTTTAATGGAAATCTCAATACTCCTTATGAAGGAGAGGAGAGAATGCTTATCCCCTCTCCTAATGTACGATCGTACGCAGAAAAGCCGGAAATGTCGGCCGAAGAAGTAAAAAACGAATTGATTAAACATATCAAGAGAGATTCCTACAGTTTTATTATTTGTAATTTTGCAAATCCCGATATGGTTGGTCATACTGGCAATTTTAAAGCAGCCGTTAAAGCAGTTGAATTTCTTGACAAAGTAATTAAAGAAGTTACTGATTGCTGTGTTAGCCTAAATACTCCCCTAATCTTTACTGCTGACCATGGCAACATCGAACAAATGGTTGACCCGATAAAAGGAACACCAGATACGGAACACACACGAAACCCTGTTCCCTTGATTGTAGTTTCGGAAAATAAGAAAATTTCTCTAAGGAAAGACGGAAGGTTGGCTAATGTAGCCGCTACTTGTCTTGATATAGCTGAATTTGATATACCTGATTATTTTGACCCGAGCTTGATAGAAAAAAATGCCCAATCTTGATTTAGCTACTTGTATTTGCTAGGATAAAATAACAATGAGGAGTCAATACTTCCTCGTCTGCAAGTCAAAATACACCTTGTTCGCATATTAAAATTTTTTAACCATACCATTATATATTTATTTGCTACTTGTTTGCTTTATCGTCTAACTTAAAAGTGATTGTAAATTAAAAATTAAAAATTGAATATGAGGGCCCGTGGTATAGTGGTAACACGCATCCATGGCATGGATGAGTCAGGGGTTCAATCCCCCTCGGGTCCACCATCTATATTTGAGCTATATTTGAGTTATGCGGGATTTGTCCCGCATTATTTAATTATAAAAGAGTATGGTAATTTGAATACACTATTATAATTAATTACCGCAAAACCAAATTAAAAATATAGCCGGTAAAAATAATTCCTGCCCCAATAACCCCAGCGAAAATCAAAATTAATTTTGTTTTCATTACTTTTTTCAAAATCATAAATTCCGGAAGCGAAAGTCCGGTCACCGCCATCATAAAAGCAAGAGTTGTGCCCATCGCCACGCCTTTTTCCGTCAAAGCGCTGACAAGCGGAATGACTCCGGCGGCGTTTGAATAAAGCGGTATTCCAATGACCGTCGCCAGTGGCACGGCATACCATTTATCGGCGCTAGCATATCTCGCCAAAAAATCGGCTGGCACATAGCCGTGAATCCAGGCGCCGATACCGATGCCGATTATTATATATACCCAGACCTTTTTTAAAATATCCAATGTGTAATTTTTAGCATAGTCAACTCTATCGCGCCAAGAAATCCTTGCAATATCAGTGGTTGCCTTGATTTTATTTTTATAAACAAACTCCTCAACTAGATTCTCAACTTTTAGCTTGCCAATAACAATGCCAGCCAAAATTGCAATAATCAAGCCGCTGACAATATACAGCAAAGCGATTTTCCAGCCAAACATTCCCAAGAGTAGAACAAGAGCGACCTCATTAATCATTGGAGATGCCACCAAAAAAGAAAATGTTACCCCAAGCGGCACTCCGGCTTCAACAAACCCTAAAAACAAAGGAATTGCTGAACAGGAACAAAATGGGGTGATGATTCCAAGCAAAGCGGCCAAGATATTGCCGAGATATTTTTTCTCATGCGATAAAATTCTTCTAACTTTCTCCGGCGGTAAAAAGGAACGAATGATAGAAACAGCAAAAATAATCACCGCCAGCAAAATAAAGATTTTTACTGTATCAAAAATAAAAAAGTTTATAGCCTCAGCGGGAATCGTTTTTGCCGTCAGATGAAAAACACTATAAGTCAGCCAATCAGCCAATAATTTTATAGGGTAAAAAATATCCATAATTTTCTCATTAAAATTTAAACTAATCTATTTTTTAGAGCATCTTCCGTTTTTGGAAGCAATAATTTTAATTTAATTTCTGATTTAGATTGTAATTCCAAAGTAAATCAGAATATATTTGAGCGAGACGTAGAGAAAAAGTAGGCCGAAAAGAGCTTTAAGCGCGTTGGGTTTAAACTTGGCGACTAATTTGGCACCGTAAATCGCACCCACTAAAGCGCCGATTCCCAAGGTAACGGCCACTGGAATGTTGACCACGCCTTGAAAATATTTAAAAATCGCGCCCACCAAAGCCATCCAGACAAAGGCGGCCATTGAAGTGCCGATCGCCAATTTCACAGGCGCTTTTAAGAAATAAATGTAAGAAGGAACAAGCGCGTAGCCACCGCCCAAACCGATGATGCCAGTTAAGGTGCCGATAACTGAACCCAAAACTGTTTTTGCCAAAGGATTTGCAGGCATCTCGGTATTTTGTCCTGCCTGACCTTTAAGCAATAATCCTTCATATAGCATGCGCAAAGAAACAATTATAAAAGCAATGCCAATAATGAGATCAATCAAATTGCCATAATGCTTGATATAGCCAAAAACAATTGAGCCAATAATCACTCCCAAAATTCCAGAATAGCCAGTTAGAAGTGCCGTCTCTTTATCAACATTTTTCATTTTAATGTGCTGAATTGCGCCCGAGGCGGCGGTAAAAACTACTGCGGTTAAGGTTGTGCCAACGGCAATGGCTGGATCAAAATGAAAACCAAAACGAATCACCGGCATCATCAGGGCACAGCCGCCAGTGCCCAAAAGTCCGCCAACAACTCCGGCCAAAAGACCGGTGACAAGATAAATGATGTAAATCATTTTTCCTCCTCGTTAATTATTTTTAAAATATTATTAATGATAAGGCGATTGTTCCTAGAATCGCCCAGACGGAATTTTTCTTTAAAACCATAATCCAGATAATTGCCAAGGCAAAAATTAGCCACGCCTGCCAGCTCACTAGCGACTTAAAAGCAAATTGCAACATCACGGAAAAGATTAAGCCGATAAATCCGGACAAAAATCCTTTAATTACAACTTGAACAATTTTGTTTTTCTGTACCCGGCTATGCAAATCAGCCAAAACTATCATTGCCGTTAATGATGGTGTAAAAATAGCCAAGGTGGCAAAAAGCGAGCCCAAAATCGCCGCCACGCGATAGCCGATAAAAGTAGCAGTTATAAAGACCGGTCCGGGCGTAATTTGTCCCAAAGCAATACCATCCATAAATTGCTTAACGGATAGCCAGTTGTGTAAATTCACCACTTGGTGCTGAATTAAAGGAATAGTAGTAAAACCGCCACCAAAAGCAAAAGCGCCAATGCCCAAAAAAGTAGTAATAAGGTCGCGAGTATAAGGAATTGAAAGCCCTATGACAAAAACTGCTGCTACTAAAACCACTGGCAGAAAATCTACTGTTGAAAGTGAATCGCGTTTAATAATCGCCGCTTCTTCCAGCAAAACTTCGCCTTTTTTCGCTTTTTCCTCTTCAAATTCGCGGGTAAAGTAAAAGAAAAGAAAACCCAAAGTGCCAGCGGCAAGAATTATCCAAATAATATTAAAGTGGAAGAAATAAATGCCGACAAAAGCCGCCAAACTAATTGCAAAACCTTTCCAATCCTTGAAGCTGATTTTTTTAAAAACCGATTTGCCTAAAACCAGAATAGCGTTGACAAGGAGTGCTACCACTAAGGCGCCCAATCCGGCAAACAACGCTTTAACAAAAGAGAGATTGCCGAAAGTAAAATAAGCCCAAGACAAAACAATCATAGCAATGGTCGCTGGCAAAATATACAAGAGTGGCGCTAAAATCCCGCCCCATAATTTATGGAGTTTAAATCCAATATAGCCCATGATGGAAACTCCAGTTGCGCCCGGCAAAATTTGAGCTAAACTCAAAGCATTCATAAACTCTTTTTCCGAAATCCACTCCTTTTCGTGGACAAATGTCTTTTTCATTAAGGCCAAAATCGCTGGTCCGCCATAGCCGATAGCGCCGATGTAGGTAGTTGTTTTTAATAATTCTGGCAGTGTTGGCTTTTTCATAATTTTACAAATTATCCTCAATAATTTCTTTAATTTTTCCGATACTTGGCACAAAGCCAACCATTACTGGTCTACCGTCAATTGCCAAAACAGGGCTCTGCATCAAACCCATTTCAATAATTTTTTGGATATCGGAAATATATTCAACTTCTGTGTTTAACTCCAACTCTTCCACCGCTTTTTTTGTCAGCTCAAATAGATTTCTGCAAGCTGGACAACCTGAACCCAAAACCTGAATTTTCATAGTTTTATTCTCCATAAAGATTTAAAAAATTATTTAATAATTCTAAATATTTTTTAACAACTTTTTTGTTAAGTGAATAGATGACTTTTAGACCTTCTTGCCTTGATGACACCAGCCCAAAATCTTTCAAAACTTTCAAATGATGAGAAACAAGATTTTGGGCCAAACCGAGATATTGCCAGATATCGCAAACACATTTTTCGCCATCTTTTAATAAACACAAAATTTTAAGACGGTTTTCTTCGCCAATTATCTTCAAAAAATCAGCAATGCGCGATAAATTAACCGCTAAATTTTTGCCCTCGCAGCGTTTTGATTTTAGTGTTTTAGTCATCAATATTTATTATATCAATATCTATTGATATAATAGACAAGCAAAAAAATTTTGTCAAGTGCTAAATTATATTAAAAAGTTAGCGCAAAATTATTTTTAGAGTCACATAATTTTAGATTTTTGCCTGAAAATAAAAAGCAAAGCAACACAAAATAAATTCAGGCTGGATTTTATCGCGTTATTAATTTTCTAAAAACAGGCACGGCAATAGCCAAAGTGACAATACCAAAACTGGTTAAGACGATCAATTCAGTTGATACCGACGAAATTCCACCGCCCAAAATTATTACTTTGCGCAGAGCCTCAATAGTATAAGTTAGAGGAATGGCATGAGCGATTTTCTGCATAACATCAGGCATTTGCTGGATTGGAAAAAAAGCTCCGGAAAGAAAAAGCATAGGAAATTGAAACATGAATAGCAGCTGCGTTGCAGTTTCTTGTTCAGCAACGGCAGCCGAAACCAAAATTCCCAAGCCCACAAAAGAAAATATACCCAATAGCAAAAGCAAGGTAACCAGCAGAATCGAGCCATTAATTTTCACCCCAAAGAGAAAAACTGCTAACAGCATAACAATTGCGCCTTGTATTAATCCCCTAATTGATTGCGCCACTGCTTTGCCAAGAATAATCGCCAAGCGGTCAATTGGTGAAATTAGAATTCCATCAAGTGTTCCTATTTCGCGCTCGCGCGAAATAGAAGCTGCTAGTCCAGTCAGAACCGCTGTCATTACAACCATTGCCATAATTCCCGGCGCCACAAACTCAAAATAACTTGTATTTTCGGCAAACAAGCCATCCATTTTTATCACCACTGGGTTAATAAATGATTGAAGATAGCTTTGATTTAGCGGCTGCACCTGAATTTTATTAACTAAAATCGCTGAAATTTTTTGCTCCTCAATTCCCTGACTAAATCCATTAATTACCTGAGACAGCGTCTGAGTCGTAATGGCAGAAATTTGCGGATTTGACTGATCCTGAACGATTATCACCTCTGCCGGAGCATTGGCAGCAATTTTAGCTTCAAAGTCATCCGGAATTACTACACCGCCATTTATCTCCTGTTTTCTAATTGCTTCTTTAACCGCATCAAGGTTATCATAATTTTTGATAACAAATGCCCGTGTGCCACTGTTAACCTCTAAATTAGAAATCGCATCAACAATTTTTTTGCCAGTTTCTGAATCCTGATTGGCAACACCAATTGGAATATTTTTGATTGATGATTGGTTGGGGAAAATAAAACCAGTTAAAACCATCATAAAAATAGGCATAATGACAAAAGTTATCAGGCGAATCCGGTCACGAGAAAACTCTAATAAATCTTTTTTAGCGATTTGCCATAAATCTTTTATTGTTTGCATATTTACCTCACACGATTTTTACTTCGGCCTATTCCACGATGCTGGCTAATTGAAGAAAATTTGCCCTTCACATGGTCGCGGACTTCATAGCCAGTTACAGTCAAAAATACATCCTCTAGAGTTGGATTTTTTTTGTTTCTAACTATTTTTTTCAAATTGCCAATACTGTCAAGGGCAGAAATTTTTCCTTGGTCAATAATTGCCACCCGGTCAGAAAGCATCTCGGCCTCAATCATATCATGTGTCGTCAAAATTATTGTTTTGCCTTGTTCTCGCAACTCTTTAATAAAAGTTCTAATAAGATTTGAAGTTTGAGGGTCCAGTCCAAGTGTCGGCTCATCTAAAAAGAGAATCTCTGGCTCAGTCAAAAGCGCACGGGCAATATTAACACGCTGTTTCATCCCAGTTGAATAAGTTCCAACCTGAGCATCTTTCCATTTTTCCATCCCCAATCTTTCAATCCATCTTGCTGCTCGCTCTTCAATTAAATCATTGTCTAAATGATTAAGCTTGCCAAAAAAACGTAGATTTTCTTCTGCTGTCAAATGGTCATAAAGAATAATTTTTTCCGCTACCAAACCAATCTGCTTGCGAACTTTATCTTGGTCTTTAACAATATCGGCACCATTGATTTTTGCCGAACCGGAAGTTGGAGTAAGCAGTGTTGTCAGCATCCGGATTGTCGTTGACTTTCCGGCACCGTTTGGACCCAGAAAACCGAAAATCTCACCGCGCTTGACCTCAAAGGAAATTGAATCAACAGCGATAAATTTTTTAAATTTTTTCGTTAAATTTTTAACTTTAATAATTGAATCAGCCATTTGCCTCCAACTTTTTATAGATTCTTTAAAATATTTTTTATTTGTTTATGTTTTTCTGATAGATGCTCGGCTAATTTCTTGAAGCCAGAAATTTTCGCCAGCATTATAACCTCTTTGCCGTTAGAAAAAACTAAAAGTTTTTCGCCTTTTTCCAGATTTAGAGCTTTTCTAGCATCCTGCGGAATTACTATTTGTCCTCTTTCACCAATTGTTGTTGCCCCGTAAAATTCTCCATTATGCATACTACCCTCTCCATACTAATATGATTTACATGAATATCATACAACAACCTCAAAACCTGTCAATAGTAATTTAATAGCCGATTAACATCTCTTATTTCTTATTCAATACAACAGTCAATTGCCTTTCTCACTAGTTCGCCGAGTTTGCCAACAAAGCCCTTTTTCTCTTTATCTTGTTTATTTAGCGCTTTGTCGTCAATTTTTTTAATATCGCCAACATTTAAAAGTTTCATATTTAGCCCCCAAAATAGTGAATAAAGCTGGTAGGCTTTATTGAAGAAATCATAGGCTTCCTCTTTTTTATTCATCCCCAACTGTTTGGTACCAACTTCCATCAGCCGCATTGAAGCGGCAAGCAAATGTTTAGAAATGCACCAGACCTCGCCCTCGTACTCTTTTACAATCTTTTTCAGCAATTTCTTTCTCATCTCGCGTACATCTTTTATTAAATCATAATATTCTGTTTTACCGGTTCGTCCGCCAGTAAAAAAGAAATGTTCCTCAATGCTGACAAGATTCATTATGGCAATACTTAAATCCTGATCAGATGACAAATCCATTTTGTCTTGCTTTTTCATCTCATCTACTTTTTGGATAAACTCATTGAGATTTTTAATCGGGTTTTTGCTATTGTCTATATCGTTCATAATCCTCCTTATTTAGTTAAAAAATAGAAAATTGCGCTCAAAACAACCAGTGGCGCTACTGGCATAACAACCTTTTGGAAAGGAAAATAAGCACGGCCTTTGTTTTTTTCTTTTAAATAGAAATACCAGCTTGCGCCTGACAAAAAAGCAATGCTCCCGGCAACTATTCCAAAAAGCAATTTGTCAATTTTAAAACTGCGAAAATAAAATAAAGCATTTTGCGGATGGCCAATAATGCCGGAATAATAAAGCGGAATAATTATCACAGCATAATAAGCAAGAGTGGTAAAAAAAATTCTGCCTTTGAAGCGAATATTTTTCTTGTCTAGCCAGCTTTCGGTCCAGGTAATCATTGAAACAATTAGCCCGCCAATCCACAATCCAGTTACGCTGTCATCAATTCCCAGCCAGCGAGAAAGTCCAACACCAGCCCCAACTGCTAAAGTACAGACTGGACAAACTGCCGAAACTTTTTCAACAAAAAGAAAACTTAAAGTAAAAAAGAATAAAAAATAAACTGATATTTTCTTCAGATTATTAGCCATTAGTTTTTTGTTTAAAGAAATCAATAATATCTTTGTCGCCAACCAAACATTTTCCATTATCCCAAAGAAAAGGCACACCAATTGAGTCGGCCGGCAATCCACAGATTTTTGCTTTATCCTCTAATTCTTTAGCATTACTTTGATTTTTATAAACTTCTTTTTGAGCAAAAGAAATTTTACTTTCAAGATTGTTATCTGCGATATACTTTTCAACGTTTGCACAATGCGGACAGCCATCGCCATAAAAAAGAATAATTTGGCCAGGCGATTGATTATTTTGGCTTGTCGAATCTGTTGTTTGTAATTGGTTTTTGTCTTTCGCAACAATAAGCGCGAAAACCAGAATAGTCAAAATAATAGAAAATAAAATTGCAGGTAGTATAATTTTGCTTTTCATAGTAATTACTATCTTACCTTATTTTTTCTTTTTCTCAAACAGCAGCTAGTTTGTTGCAAACAGCGGCACAAAAATCATTTAATAATTTTTATTGCTTTTCCATTTATCAGAGCGTCCGCAATTTTTTTATACGCCGAATATAATATCCTCTGATAAGTACTTTGAGAGGTATGCATTTTTTCCGCCGCTTCTCTTTGGTCTAAATCGTTGATATGGCGCAAACGATAGGCCTCCATTTCTTCAGTCGTCAACTCCACAATTTCAAGAAATCTCATAGGTATGCCCTGAGGTTTAAAATACATCACCTTAGGATTAAACATTATTTTTCTGCGAAGTCTTGGTCTCGGCATAATTTAAAATAATCGTCTGTGGAAAATAATTGAAATTAAAAATAATACTACACTTGATACAACAACCATAGGGCCTGTTGGAAGATGGAAAAACCGGGCAATAAAAATTCCTATAATTACCGAAATAACCCCCAACACAATTGCCCATATTTTATACGATTGTAAATTGCTACTGATGTTTCTTGCTGAAGCGGCAGGAATAGCAATAAGAGCGGCGGTTATCAATCCCCCTACAAGATAAACGCCTAATGCTACCACAATAGCGATACTCAAAAGATAAAGCAAATTGTATAATTTGACATTTACACCCTCTATAACAGCCAAATCTTCATACACATTCATAAGCATCATTTTTTGGTAAAGTTGCTTGATAATGTAAAAAACAAGCAGACTTAAAACAACTACAATTATTGTTTCCCAAAAAGATATTTTTTCAATACTGCCAATTAAAGCTTCTTCCGCTTTGTCAATTGGCAGAAAAAGAAATGCAGTTCCAACGCCGGAAGCAAAAATAATCGCTGCTAAATTTTCCATCGGTAATTCTGTTTTTTCTTCTAAGAGCCAAATAAGAATTGCTCCGATAATAACAAAAGGAAAAACTCCAAGCGAAATATTAAATCCAAAAATCAAGGCCAAAGCAACACCGGGGAAAGCTAGGTGAGCCAATGGGCCAGCGACAACCGACATTTTTTTTGATAACATAAGTGTTCCGAGATAACCTGCTACCCCGCCAATAAAAACTCCACTTATTAGACTAAAAATTAATTGATATAGCATAAATTATATTTTAATGATGTTCATAAAATTTAATCTCTGCACCAAAAATTTGTTCTAATCTTTCCGGACTTAAGATTTCTTTAGCCGGTCCAAAACATTGATGACCTTTGCGATTCAAACACAAAACATTAGTTGAATACTTATAAACAATATTTAAATCGTGAGTGACTAAAAAAATAGTCAGCTTTTCTTTTTTCCAAATAGTTCGCATAAGTGAGTAAATCGTCCCCCCGCCCCCAATATCTATCCCGGTTGTCGGCTCATCAAAAAAGATAATGTTGGGATGAGAAACTAATGTCCAAGCAACGAGCATTCTTTGAAATTGTCCACCGGACAAATTGCCAATAATTTTTAAAAGGATATCTTTTTCCAAACCAACTAAATGCAAAAATTTGATTATTTCATCAACATTTGGCACAGGATTTTTCAATGCAAAAAAATCTTGTACTGTAAGAGGAAAATCTTTTAATTTTAATTGAGTCAAACCTTGCGGCAAATAACCGATTTTTGATTTCTGATACCATTTAATTTCTCCTTCGTATGGCAAAAACCCCAAAAGTGTCCTCAAAAGAACGCTTTTACCAGCTCCATTGGAACCCAAAATAGTCAGAATTTCCCCTTGAGCGACTTGAAAAGATAAATTTTCTATAATCTTCTGCCCGTCCAAACTGACATTTAAATTTTTGACTTCTAAAAGTGGATCCATAACTTATAATTTTATATTATAGTTATTTTCTTTCCAGACTGACTTTACAATTGGGACATTGAAGGGTTGAGCAGGGCACGCCGCGTTGATGAGGAATTTTATAGCCGCATTTTGGACAAACACAATAACCACCCGGACCTTGGCCGGCGGCTTCTTTTATCTCGTCTCTAAATTTGCCCCTCCTTTGCCAGCCGAAACCGTGACCCAGTCCCAACCCAAAAGCCGGTCGATAAAAATCAGTCTCAAGATCATGGCTTTTAATTTGAATTGCTACATATTGTAGATTTTCAATTTCCGCTAAAAGTTTTTGCCGCAAACCCTCAGAAATTTTAGTCGCTTCTTCAACTTTTAAATTTTTTGGCAATGTTATCTCAAAATTAGCAGTGATTGCCGCGCCTTTTTTCTGAGTTTTTAAATTATTAATCATAACTCCTTGCGCTTGAGCAACAGATTTTATTTTATTTTCAATTTCATCGCCAGCCGAAACATCAAGCAGAGAATCAACCGCCTCTTTACCTAGAGAAAATGATTCTTTAATAATATAAATGCCAATTAAAAAAGCAAATAAAGCATCGGCATAAAGCCAATATCGAGCGATAATTAAACCGACAACCACTCCTAGTGAGGCGAAAACATCAATTCTTGAATGCATGCCATCAGAAATTAAAGCAATTGAATTTTCTTTTTTACCAAAGTTAATTTTCAATCTTGCCATAATTTCATTAACAACAGCAGCAGTAAGCATCACCCCAAAAGCCCAAAAAGAAAATTTTATTCTCTCTGGTGCAATAAATCCTTTATAGGCCTCATAAATTGCCGATAGCCCGGCGACAAAAATAATTAAAGTGATAACTAGCCCTGACAAAACTTCAAACTTGAAATGACCATAAGGGTGCTTTTTGTCTTCCGGTTTTTTGGCGATTTTTATTCCGGCATAACCAATAACTGAGGCAAAAACATCGCTTAAAGAATGCAAACCTTCAGAGAGAATCAAAGCTGAACTGCTAATTACGCCAACAAAAATTTTTCCTGCGGTCAGCAGGGCATTAACAATGATCGCCAAAATTGAAATTTTTTCTGTCATTTCAACTCCGCCTTTATTTTATTAATAATTTCTTGAAACAATTTTTCATATTCTGGATTTATTTCAACAACCGGCTTCATTTTTATTGTTGAATTAATAAAATCCTTCTGGTAAGGAATTTTCCCCAAAATTGGGATTTTATTTTCTTTGGCGAATTTTTCTATTTCTTGATAAAAATTTTTCGCCAAATCAGATTTATTAATTACAATTCCATGCTTAATTTTAAAATGATTGGCAAGATACAAAACTCTCTTTAAATCAAAAAGAGCAGAAGGCGTTGGCTCAGTTACAGCTACGATGTAATCTGTTCCAACTAACGAAGCAATAACCGGACAGCCAATTCCCGGCGAAGAATCTATAACCATTATATCAGCTTTTATTTTTTCATTAATTTTATCGGCGGTGGTTCTCACTTCAGCTACAACCTCGCCAGAAGCAAGTTCTCCTAATTTAAGCTCACCCGAAACTAAATCAACATCATAATTTTTCCCAATATAAATTGTGCCAATTTCTTTTTTTGTTTCCGTTATCGCTCCATAAGGACAAGCAGCAATACAGGCCTTGCAACCAATACATGATTCTTTAACAAAAGCAGGGTACTTCCCCTTAGCCCAAACAATGGCATTTTGTTTGCAAATCGCCGCACACTTGCCACATTTTTGGCATTTACTGTAATCAAATTGAGGTATTGGCTGGAAAATGGTTGAATATTTTTTTCTTTTTACGGAAAGCAAAAGGTGGTCGTTAGGACACTCCGCGTCGGCGTCCACCAACATAGTTTTATTTTTTCGGGCAAATTCAACTGCCAGTGAAGTTGCCACCATTGATTTTCCCACCCCGCCTTTTCCGCCGTTAACTGCGATTTTCATTTTAAAAAATATCTCCTTTGCTTAAGTTTTTTAATTTGCCTTCTTTAAATTTTTCAATATTTTCTGAAATCGTGCCTTTAACTGCTTTAAGGGTTTTAATTTTATAATTTTTAAGCTTTTCAACCGCTCTTTCACCTAAAGAGAAAGTGATCACTATTTGCACTTTTTGCCGAGCCAGAAAATCCGGCGGCAGTTCTTTGCCTGCAATTTCCGGATTTTCAAAAATTTCAAAACTTTCTTTTTCTGTATCATAAATCAAAAAATTATTTGCTCTTCCAAAATGCAAAGCTATTTCTGCTTCCAGATTTTTACCGTTTGTCGCAAAAGCGATTTTCACTCCGTTAGAAGTCATAGCCAAAAAAGAATTTTAAGCGATTTTTAAGTATCTTCGACCCATGCCAGATTTACCCCGTTTAGAAATCTCCAATTTCTAATGGGGTTCTTTTTATTCAATTTTTTCTAATTTTCCTTCAATAAATTTCTCAATTGATTCTTTGACTTTTCCTTCGCCGCGATAAATTTCAATGTTAAATTGCCTTAAAACCTCAAAAGCTCTTGGTCCAACATTGCCTGTTATCACGGCTTTAACATCCTTTTCCGCCATCAGCTGTGCCGTTGAAATACCAGCACCACCCATTTGATTTGCGCCTTCGTTCTTAACTGCTTCTATCTCGTTTATTTTTTGATCTTTAATATCAGCAATAATGAAATAGGGGCATCTGGCAAAAACATCGGAAACATCACTTTCAATATCTTTGTCCATTGAGCTCAATGCTATTTTCATATTATCTCACTCTTTAATTTTGTGTCCACGCACCAAGTTTTACTTGGTGCGCAGACATTGCCTTGCAAAATGAAGCTTTATTTTTCTCCCTCAAGCTCGGCTAAACGGGCTTTAATGGCTTTAAGTTCCTCTTCTAAGTCTGCGGCATCAGCTTTTAGTATTTCTTTTTCATCTTTTTGAGTATAAGTTGGAGTAGGATAATAACCCCAGAACCTTCTCCAGCCTAATCCTCGGCCATATCCCAGACCGCGTCCAAAGCCTCTTCTCATTCCGGCACCGCAGGGACCTAAACCCCAGCCAGTGCCCGGACCAGCACCTGTAGGACCAGTTCCATCAAATCTTGGCATAGTTTTTCACCTTCTTTCTCAATTTTGATTAATTATTAATTCCAATTCTCATTTTGAGTATATACCCATAATGCTTTCTTGTCAAGATACCCTATTTCTGCTAAAATAATTTTAAAATCAATCTAAAATCAAAAAATTCAGATGCAGAATCCAAGCCACAAACAAATTGAACAAAAAATCCAGAAGTTTTGGGCACAAAATAAGGTTTTCCAAACTGAGAAAAATTCAAAAAAGCCAAAGTTTTATGTCCTTGATATGTTTCCCTATCCTTCTGGTAATGGTTTGCATGTTGGCCATCTTAAAGGTTATGTTGCTTCTGATATTATTGCCAGATACAAAAAAATGAATGGCTTTAACGTTTTGCACCCGATGGGATGGGATGCGTTTGGTTTGCCGGCAGAAAATTATGCAATTAAAGTTAAGAAAAATCCCCGAGACATAGTTAAGAAAAATATCAAAAGATTTAAAAAACAATTAGTCAGCTCTGGGCTGTCATATGATTGGGACCGGGAAATCAACACCACCGACCCCGAATACTACAAATGGACACAATGGATTTTTCTGAAATTTTTTGAGAAAGGATTAGCTTATCAAGATGAGGCACCGATTAACTTCTGTCCCTCTTGCAAAACTGGTTTGGCAAACGAAGAGGTTGTTAATGGTCTGTGCGAGCGTTGTAAATCAAAAGTCGTGAAAAAGAGAATCAGACAATGGATGTTAAAAATTACCGCCTATGCTGATAAATTGCTCAACGGACTAAATGATTTGGATTGGCCGGAATCAATTAAGGAAATGCAAACGAACTGGATTGGAAGAAGCGAAGGAAGCGAAATTATATTTGACATAGCAGATACAAATGAAAAAATAAAGGTTTATACCACTAGAGCAGATACATTATTTGGCTGCACTTATGTCGTTTTGGCGCCAGAACACAAATTAATCAAAAAATTAAAACCGCTAATTAAAAATTACAAAGATGTTGAAAAATACATAAAAAATTCTGAGGAAAAATCTGATTTAGAGCGCTCCGAATTAATAAAAGAAAAAACCGGCGTTGAATTAAAAGGAATAAAAGCAATTAATCCGATTAATAATAAAAAGGTATCAATTTGGATTGCAGATTATGTTTTGGCGCACTATGGCACAGGTGCTGTTATGGCTGTCCCCGCCCACGACCAACGCGATTTTGAATTTGCTAAAAAATATAATATTCCAATAATTTATGTAATATTTCCCAAAAAGGGCAGCATTAATCAGCAAGAAGCATTTGTAGAATATGGCGTTCTAAAAAAATCTGGAGAATTTGACGGTTTGACTTCAGAGAAAGCTATGATAAAAATTACAGAAAAACTCAAAGATATAAAGCATGGCGATTTTGCTGTAAGCTATAAACTACGCGACTGGGTTTTTTCTAGACAGAGATACTGGGGCGAACCGATTCCACTGGTTCATTGTGAAAAATGCGGAGTTGTTGCTATTCCAGAAGATAAATTACCAGTGCTCCTGCCAAAAGTTGAAAATTTTGAACCGTCTGGGACTGGTGAATCTCCCCTTGTTAAAATCAAAGATTGGGTAAACACTACTTGTCCCAAATGTGGCGGCCCGGCAAAACGTGAAACAAATACTATGCCACAATGGGCTGGCTCGTGTTGGTATTATTTGAGATTTATCAGCCCAAAAGAAAACAACAGCCCTTGGGACAAAAACGAAGAAAAGAATTTTATGCCAGTTGATCTTTACGTTGGTGGGGCTGAACACGCCGTCCTGCATCTTCTTTATGCGCGTTTTTGGCACAAATTTCTTTACGACCAAAAGTTGGTTTCAACTAGCGAACCGTTTAAAAAACTCAAAAATGTTGGGTTAATTCTTGCACCCGATAGACAAAAAATGTCCAAATCGCGCGGTAATGTCATTAATCCCGATGAGCTTATTCAAAAATACGGGGCAGACGCTCTGCGTCTTTACGAGATGTTTATAGGCCCATTTGACCAGCCTGCCGTCTGGTCAAAAAATGGAATCGTCGGCACCAAAAAATTTCTTGACAAAGTAGTTAATTGTTTTAATTCAAGAAATTCTAAAAAGCAAAAAACAAAAGATATTGACTATGAGCTTAAAAAACTCATTAATTCAGTTACACAAAAAATTGAAAAATTTCATTTTAACACTGCAGTTTCTGAATTTATGAAATTCTCAAATCTGGATGGGTTTGAATCTATGGATGATAAGCAATGGCAAGATTTTATCAAAATTCTTTCTCCTTTCGCCCCGCATATCGGAGAGTATCTTTGGCTGAAAATGGGAAATAAACAGTCGGTTTTTAACGTTTCTTGGCCAAAGGTTCAAGACAGCCCGGACAAAACAATCAACTATATTATTCAAATTAACGGAAAGAAAAAAGCAATTATTTCAGATAAACCAGACTTGACTCAGAACCAGCTCTTCCAAAAAACCTTAACGACTGATAAAATCTCAAATGAGTTAAAATCAAAAAAAATTAAAAAAATAATTTTTGTAAAAAATAAATTAATAAATATAGTAACATAGAAAGGAAACAATGGCAGAACCAAAAAAACGCTTAACATCCACACGTTCCGGCAATCGTCAAAGTCACGACTCAATAAAAGAAAAAACTTTGATATTTTGCCCAAATTGCAAGAAAAAAATCAGACCGCATCACGTTTGCCCAAACTGCGGTTTTTATCAGGGAAAGAAAGTTATTAAACTTAAAGACGAGAAGAAAAAAGAAAAAAAGCTAGCAGAGAAACTCAAAGATGAATAGACATTACGCTAGAGTAATTGCTTTTCAATGCCTTTACGAAGTTGATTTTAAAGGCGAAAAAAATTTTATTGAAGTATTCAAGAGACATATCAACAATATCAAAGATAATGAAAAGCCAGATGAAAATGTTGATTTTGCTAAAGACATACTTGAAAAAACAGTTACCCACCTCGAAGAAATTGACAAAATTATTGAAAAAACTGCACCTGAATGGCCAATTGATCACGTAGCTGTTGTTGACCGCAATATCTTGAGATTAGCTATTGCCGAACTTGAATACTTTGATACTCCCCCAAAAGTTGCTATCAACGAAGCAATTGAAATTGCCAAAAGCTACGGCTCAGAAACTTCTTCAAAATTTATAAATGGCGTTTTGGGAACAGTTTACCGCCAAAGCAAAAAATATGTTCCCGAAGAGGAAGATAATAAAAAATAAAGAGAAAAAATGGAAAAAAACGAAAAAGCAAAAAATGTATCAGAATTTGCCAAAAAGCTAAATATTCATTTTAAAAATATAAAAATTCTTGAAAATGCTTTTGTCCATAGATCTTATCTAAATGAAAATCAATCTTTTGGCCTTGAAAGCAATGAAAGGCTTGAATTTTTAGGTGATGCCGTACTTGAACTTGTCATTACGGAATATTTGTTTAGAAAATTCAAAAAAAGTGAAGGTGAGTTAACTGCTCTGCGAAGCGCGTTAGTTCGTGGAAAAAATTTATCGGAAATTGCTCAAAGGCTAGGCGTTTCAGACTATCTTTATTTAAGCGCCGGAGAAAAAAAAGGTTCAGAAAAGTCAAAAAGTTTAATATATGCGAATTGCCTTGAGGCAATTATCGGAGCAATATATTTAGATGGAGGCCTTGAGGCTGCCAGAAAATTTATTGAAAAATATATTGCAGTTGGTGTTGAAAAAGTAATTAATGACCGTTTATATCTTGACCCAAAAAGCGAATTTCAAGAAAAAGTTCAAGAAAAATATAAAGTTACACCAACTTATAAAACACTTCAAGAATCCGGACCCGACCATAACAAAGAGTTCACAAGCGGAGTTTTTATTAATAAAGATATGATAGCTTCCGGCTCTGGTTCTTCCAAAAACCTTGCCGAACAAGAGGCCGCTAGAAACGCTCTCAACAAACTATTTAGCTGATAATTCTTTTTAACTTTTTATATTGAAGATGGGCTCTAAATTTTGGCCAATCCTGAGGTAATAATTCTATCGGAAAAGCAGGCTCGCTATTAAGGATAAGAGCATATTCAAAAATCATTTTCTTTACCTCAAAACTGGAAACTGCTGACTTTTTGTTTAAAAAATTTTCAGATTTTTCTATAAACTCTAAAAATAGAGTCCTTGCTTTCTCAAAACCCCATGATGAAGCTATTTTTTCTTGAGTAAGTCCGATTATCTTATCGCTCTCAACCACAATTACATTGTCTAAAACACCTAATTTTCTTGCATAATTTAAAATTTTTTCTGTTTTATCAAGCGGCGTTACCCAGAGACGGCCTATAACCGGCCTTAACCCTAAACTTTCAAGAGCCCTTCTAAATTTATCTCTCCTTGGGCGTTGTTTCTCGGGTATTGAAAACCAGACTAATCTCCATTTCCCATCCCAATGAATTGTAGGCTGGTGCAAAACATTAAGAATTGAATTTAAAAATTGATGGCCAGCTTCAGACAAACTATATTTTACTTGGTCTTTATCCTGGTGCCTTTCAACTAATTTCATTACTTCCATTTTTCCCAGCATACCCCGACACACAGCACCTCCCCACTTTTGAATTTCTTCAAGCGAAACCAGCCCCCTATCTTCAATTAAAATCAATAATTCATATAAAGGAGTAATTTCCATAAAAATAATCTTAACTTAACCTGACAAAGGTCATCGTAGCATAACTTTCGCGTTCGTCAAGGTTATTTAAAGATATAGGACTCAAAACCCCAATCTAAAAGTTTTTTAGTTTCTTGAGCGCTAGCAAGCTTTGAATCACTATTTGTTTTTAAAACTACAGCTACAAGTGTTTGGCCATCCCTTGTTGCCGCACTAACTAGAGTGTGTCCAGCATCTGGCGTAAAACCAGTTTTACCTCCAATTATTCCCTCTAAAAAGATTTCTCCAGTAACAAGTCTATTAGAATTTTTCAGCTTATGTATTTCCTTGCCGTCAACTGAAGGAACATCCAACTCGGCAGTTGAAACAATTTTGGCAAATTCAGGATTTGACAAGCCGTAGGAAAACAATATAGCGACATCTTTAGCAGTAGACCTACCGGAGTCATCAAGTCCGGCAACATCTTTAAAATGGGTATTTCTAAGACCCAAATCAATTGCTTTTTGGTTCATTAATTGTACAAACTCGTTTTCTGTCACTTTACCATTAGCCAATGTTTTAGCCGCATCATTTCCAGAACTAATCAGTAGACAGCGCAATAAATTTGAAACAGTCATTTTTTCGCCGGGTTTCAGCTGAACCTTTGAACCTATGACGTCAGTATATTCTTTTTTAACTTCTATTACATCATCTAATTTATAAATGTCTAAAGCCACAAGCGAGGTCATTACTTTAGTAATGCTAGCTATCGGCACAGGATTATCTTGGTTTTTTTGATAAAGAGGATATTTATCACTTGCGCGCAACAAAACAGCCGATTCTGCCAAAATATAAGGATCTTTTGCATCCTGCTTTCTTATAGGATAAGGATCTAGTTTGGCTGATTTTTCACTATAAAAACTATTTATTGAGGTACCAAGAATTTTACCTTGCTTTGCCGGCTTTAATGCCAAAACAGCAACCACAATAATAATTAAAACAGCAGGAATAATAAAAAATAATTTTCTCATATTCTTTTTTCAGATTTTCTAGAAATAAAGAAAAGCTCCAGAAGAATGATAGCAATAAAAAAAGTAATACCTGAAATAAAATTCAGGACCCTAATTGATGAAAAAACCAATAGCCCCACCACCATAACCGAGAAAAGAAAAGAGCGCCTGATATATGCCCCAATCGTTTTTATGCTTATTGGTTTTTTTAGAATATAAAAAATCAATGAAACCAACAAAGTGGCTAATGAAAAAAGAGCCAACAAGCTAAAAACAAAAAATGATATATGGGTAAAATATACAGAATTGTTAGGGTCCATATTAAATAAAATAACTAATAGCGCACCTGATGATATTAAAAATATTGACAAAAAAACAAAAACTAATGTCATAGTTTACATTACATTATCCTAAATTTAAGCTCTGGAATCCTTTTTGTTGAAAAATATTCGTCAAAAAACTTATAAATTTCTTTCTTATCGGCTTCAATTATTTTCAAAAGCTTTTTTTCATTATCGCCTTCAAAATGAATATAAATTTTGGCATATCTTAAATCACCTGACAAATCAATATATTCAATATATGAGAAACCGTAAATATCTGAATTTTGGGAAAGATAAGTATCTAGGCAGTGCTTCAAGCACTCCGCTAATCTATTTATTTTAACTCTTCCCTCCATTCGTTTTTATCTCTTTTGCCACTGCGGTGCGCGCCTTGCCCGTTTCAATCCCGGCTTCTTTCTTTCTTTCTCGCGCGGATCTCTTGAAAGCAGACCTTCTTTTTTCATCATTTTCTCAAATTCTTCATTTATTTTTGCCAGAGCACGGGCTACGCCCAGTCGCGCTGCTTGTCTTTGAGAACTAAATCCTCCGCCAGATAATTTAACGCTTACATCATAATCATTTTGAGCAGAAACTAGCTCTAAAGGCACCATCAATTCCTTAATAAGCAACGCATCAGTAATTTCATTGCCTTGATAGTCTACTACCTTGCCAGTTCCTTTATAAACTCTAATTTGCGCAACTGCAGTTTTTCTTCTTCCTGTTCCAAAATAATATTTTTCCATAATTCTATTCTTTGAATTTAAGTTTTGCTAATCTTTTTTTCAAAAGTTTATTTGCAGGCAACATCCCTGAAACCATTTCCTTAAACAAAAGCGAAACGTTCTCCTCTTTTCGCTCATGTAAGCTTTTTTCTTTAATATTACCAATATAACCGCTGTGACGATAATATTTTTTTTGGGTTAATTTTCTGCCGGTTACCATCATCTTGTCAATCCCTTCAACAATAACCGTATCTTCAATAACTTTATTTGGAGCATAGTCAACTTTATCTTTCCCCATCAAAATTTTTGCCACATCCGAAGCGGCACGACCCATAGATTTTCCTTCAGCGTTATATTTTATCATCTTTCCCACTTATTTTTTCCCTTTATCTTTAGTTTCAGATTCTTTTTCTTTTTTAGAAGCAGCGCCAGTTTCCTTATATTCAATCTGAACTAACACTCTCATGGCACCGTCACCTTTGCGCTCATTAAGCCGATAAAAAGAAATACTTTCATAACTGTCTCCCTTATCAACCAATTTCTGCCGCGCTCCTCCATAAAGATATTTTTGAGCAAGTTTTGCTTTATCTGCAAGATTTTTGCTTGATTTTATTTTGCTAATCAGCTTTTCTGCTTCAGATTTTACCGCTTTTGCTAAAGCCTCTCTAGTGACTATCTTCTCAAACAAAATTAAAGATGAAAGAAGATTTCTTAGCAATCTCTTTCTGGCTTGATGTTTGAGTGATAATTTCTTCTTTTTCATTTTTTATTTTTGGCTTTTGCTTTTTGATTTACTTTTTGTTTTTGGTTTACTATCCCCTTTTGGCGCTTTTTCCTCTGCCTCGCAGGCTCCAATAATAACCTGAAGGTGCTCAGTCATAATTTGAGAAGCAATTGATAGAGCTTTGGAGGGAGAAATTGAACCGTCAGTAGTAATCTCAAGAATCAGCCGGTTGTAATTGGTCATCCCTCCTACACGAGTATTTTCAACTTCATATCTTACTTTTTTCACAGGGGTATAAATGCTGTCAACTAAAATTGTCCCGATTGGCACTTTTTCATCAGACCGTCTTTCAACAGGAACATAGCCACGTCCTTTATCAATTTCAACCTCAAGGTCAAGCTTAGCACCTTTTTCTAAAGTAGCAATGTAATGCTTTTCAGAAACCACTTCAACCCCGGCTTTCTTTTCAAAATCATCTGTTGTTACTACCTTAGGCCCTTTAGCTGAAAGTCGCAGCTTTACCGGATCGTTGCCATCAATAGAAAATCTGGCTAACTTTAAATTGAGAATTAACTCAACAACATCTTCTTTCACTCCTTTTATTGTTGAATACTCATGGTCAACTCCTGAAATCCTCACTGAGCGAATAGCGCTTCCCTCAAGAGAAGCAAGGAGAATTCTTCGCAGAGTATTTCCTATAGTTACTCCATATCCCGGCGATAGAGGTTCAATTATAAACGTACCGGTGTTGCCTCCATCCGAATACGAAGATTTGACCTCAAGTAGATTTAAATCCGGCAATATATAATCCATAAAAACTCCTTTTTCACATTAAAATATTAAATTAATTCAATATTTGATTGTGTTTAGATTGTTTAATTTTTTGTTTATTAAATTTATCTAGCTTAAAAGATTTTATCTTGAATAATATTCAACAATCAATTGGACGTTAAAAGGCATTAATTCATTTATAGGTGATGAAATAATCTCTGCTTCATTTTTGCCTTTAGTTAATTTTATCCAATCAGGAATTTTTGCTTTTGTTGATGGCAAATTTGCCTCAACTGTGGAAATTTTATCGGCAACCTTTATTCTATATGATGGGGATTTAACACATTTTCCGTTGACTGAAATCTTGCCATGCGTCACCATCTGTCTGGCTTTACTTCTACTTTCCGCCCAACCCAACCGATAAACTACATTATCAAGACGGCTTTCCAGAATTTTCAAAAGCTCCTCTCCTGTTGAGGCACGTTTTTTGCGCGCTTCTTCAAAATAATTAGACATTTGGCGTTCAGATATTCCATAAATAGCTTTTGCTTTCTGTTTTTCAATCAATTGAACAGAGTAATCAGAACCCTGCTTTCTTCTTCTCCGTGCCCCACCTTGCCCCGGCGCATAACTTTTTTTCTCAAAAGGGCATGAGGGAAGATTGCACTTTTCTCCTTTTAGAAAAAGCTTCTCTCCAACTTTTCTACAAATTCTACAATCGGGACTTTTTCGCATTTTAATTCCTTATATTTACACTCTCCTTGGCTTTTTAGGCCGGCAACCATTATGAGGGATAGGAGTTATATCTTTAATTTTATTTATTTTAAAGCCAGCACTTCCAAAGGCACGGACAGCCGCATCACGACCCGAACTGACTCCGGCTACAAATAAACTTATCTCTTCTACCTTTGCTTCATGCATTTTATCAATTAGAATCTTAGTCGCCTGAATTGCGGCATAGGGAGTAGACTTTTTAGTCCCTTTAAAACCAGCTCTACCAGTTGAAGACCAAGCAAAAACATTACCATTTTCATCCGTAGCTGAAAGCAAAGTATTGTTAAAAGAGGAATTAATGAAAACTTTGGCGCTACGGACAACAATTTCTTTCTTTTTCTTATTTTTAGATGTAACTTTTTTTGCCATAATTGAATCCTTTATGTCTTATCAGCAGCTTTCTTTCTTCCCGAACCTACAGTTACTCTTTTACCTCTCTTGGTGCGTGCATTAGTCTTGGTTCGTTGGCCTCTGACCGGTAAATTTCTAGCATGTCTTATCCCACGATAAGCATTAATAATTTTGAGACGTTTAATATTATTTGAAACTTCTACTCTTAAATCACCCTCAACAACATAATTTTTTTCAATAATCTGCCTAATCTGCTCAATCTTTTCCTCGGGAATATTTTCTAGCTTTTCGTCCTCGCTTATCCCGACCTCTTTTAATATTTTTTTTGAGAGAGATAGCCCGATACCTTTAATATAAGTTAGCGCTATAACCGCTCTCTTCTTTTCAGGTAAATTAACACCGGCAATACGAATCATATTTATCCCTGTCGTTGTTTATGGCGAGGATTTTCACAAACCACTAAAACTTTAAGCCGAGAATTTTTCCCTCGCCTTCTAATTATCTTACACTTGTTGCAAATTTTTTTAACTGATGGTCTTACTTTCATTTTAACCTAAACGTCTTACAATTCTTCCTTTTGACAAATCATAAGGAGTCATTTCAACCAGCACTTTATCTCCGGGCACCAATCTAATATAGTTAATTCTCATTTTTCCGCTTAAATGACCAAGAATTTGTTGCCCTGATTCAAGCAAAATTTTAAAAAGGGCATTTGGCAATGCCTCAATAACTTCACCCTTGACTTCAATAACCTCTTTTTCCGGCATTATACCTATATCTATTACACAATCATCAACTTTCCTGTCATCATATTTAGATTACCAAACTAAATTGCACCTGTCAATATCTTTGAACCTTTTTTGGTAACGCAAATGGTATGTTCAAAATGCGCCGTCAAGCTATGGTCCGCACTTTTGACTGTCCAACCATCATTTTCTATATACACCTTGCCGCTTCCTAAAGCTGCCATTGGTTCAATAGCAAGGACCATACCTTCGGTTATTTCCGCGCCAGTTTTTTTTGTCCCGTCACATCTAATTGATGGCTCTTCATGGACCGCATTGCCAACACCATGGCCTGAAAGTTCCATTACTGGAGAAAGTTTAAATTTCTTCAAAATCTCCCCTGTTTTATTTTCAATATCCCCGACTCTTATGCCCGGCTTTACTATCTTAATAGCTTCTCTTAAAGCCTCTTTTACTCCCAAAACTAATCTTTTTGCATCCTTTGAGACATTTCCAACAAAAACCGTTAATGCGGCATCAGAATAGTGATTCTTATACTTAATCCCAACATCAATTGAAACCAAATCCCCACTTTTAATTTTTCTACCTGAGGGAATGCCATGAACAACTTCATCATTTATAGAGACGCAAATTGCAGCAGGATAACCTTGATAACCCAAAAAAGATGGCTCAGCCCCCCTAGCTGCAATTATTCTTCGCGCAATCTGATCTAGCTCAATAGTTAAAATTCCCGGTTTTACTCTTTTGGCAAGCTGTTTCAAAGTAAATGCAGCTATTGCCCCTCCTTGTGCAATAGTCTTAATTTCATCAGGTGTTTTTATCGAAATCATTGTTTTATTTTAAAATATCATCATATGAGCGCATTGCTAGTTGTGCTTTGATTTGTCGGACAAAATCCAAAGTTACTGAAACAATAATCAAAATTCCTGTTCCTCCAATTGCCAATGTCCGAATTCCGGTAACATTTTGCAAAACAAAAGGAAAGAGCGCAACAATTGCCAAAAAGAAAGCTCCGGCAAAAGTAATTTTATAAATAACTGAAGAAAAATACTCTGCAGTCTGGGCGCCGGGTCTAATTCCCGGAACAAAGCCACCTTGTTTTTGTAAATTTTCCGCAATTTGTTTTGGTTGAAAAATAATAGAAGTATAAAAAAACGTAAAAACAAAAACTAGAATAAAAAATAATACTCCATAAAACACTTCGTTAGAGAAAAGCTGTGTAAATGAAGAGGCAAACTCTTTTAAACGCTCATTTTTTGAAACCTGTAAATATTGAGAAATAACTCCGGGAATAACCAAAACACTTGTCGCAAAAATAATAGGAATTACCCCTGCAGCATTGGCTTTTATCGGTAAATATGAATCTATTGTTCCAACAGACCGACCAGCTCTAATTCTTCTAGCATAGCTTACCGGCACTCTTCTTTCTGCTTCATTAACAAAAACAATAAAAGCAATCATCAAAACAAAAGCAACAATCATTTCTGCAGACACTAAAATTTTTCCCTCAATTACTTGAGCTGTGGCTGCAATTTGAGAAGGAATGCCAGCAATAATTCCAAGCGCAATCAGCAAAGATACGCCATTTCCAATTCCGCGCTCGCTTAAAAGCTCTCCCATCCACATCAAAAGCACAGTGCCAGCCGTTGCCACAGTAATTACAAGAGCCATAGTTTCAAAATCAAGATGGCCTAAAACATTTTGGCCCTGCAGAACCCGAATTAAACCATATGATTCAATAATAGCCAAAGGGACAGAAAAATAACGGGTATACTGATTGATTTTTTGTCTTCCGTACTCACCTTCTTTTTGCAGCTCTTCAAGCGATGGTATTACTACAGTTAAAAGTTGAATAACGATTGAAGCAGTAATATAAGGCCCGACTCCCAGCATTACCAAAGAAAATCGGCTTACAGAACCTCCTGAAAATAAATCAAGTAGCCCCAAAACCTGATTGTTTTGAAAAAAACTAGCTAGTCCTGCGGTATCAACTCCCGGCAAAGGAATATGAGCCAAAATTCTGAAAATAACTACAATAATTGCCGTAAAAATTAATTTATCTCTCAAGTCTTTGAGAGTAAAAATACGCTTGAGCAGACCAATTTGGTTAGCCATTGTTTTTCGCTTGGGACTTGCTTAAGACAATCCCCTCCCCAAACTTGAAATCTAACTTTTGGTGATTTCCGATGACCTTGACGCTTGTAATTTTACCTTTAACAGAAAATCGCTCAATAATTTTTGAGAGGGTGATTTCTTCTTTTGGTTTAAAGGCACGAGATAAAGATTCGGCTGTAACTGTAAATCTCTTCTTCGGCCTTGGCTTTAATTTACTTGCTTTGGGCAATTTCGCCACAATGCTAGTTTGTCCTCCCTCTTTAAAATAAGTTTTGGCTCCAGCTCTTGATTTTTGCCCACTCATTCCCCGTCCAGATGTTTTGCCACAGCCTGAACCTTGGCCTCTGCCAACCCGTTTTTTTGACTTTTTAATCTTTTGAAGCTGAATTTTAACCATTTTGACCTGCCTCAACTAAACCATTTAATGTTGCCATAGCGATATTTATTTTATTGTTTGAACCGAATGATTTTGTAACAAGATTTCTAACCCCTGCTAATTCAGCTACGGCGCGAACTACTCCCCCAGCAATAATTGAAGTGCCTTCTGGAGCGGGACGCAGAAGAACTTTGGCCGAATCATATCCAACAGTCACTTCGCGCAAAATTGTCCCGCTATCATTGATTTTAATTTGTTCTAGGTGTTTTTTAGCATAATTTGAAGCCTTTTTTATTGCTAGAGCAACTTCAGCCCCTTTCCCCAATCCTACTCCAACTTGCCCATTTCTATCACCCACTATCACTAAGGCGCGAAAACTAATTCGTTTTCCTCCCTTGACAGTACGGCTAACTCTTCTAATCTCAATTACCTTCTCTTCAAATATGTCTTTTTTGCTATTCTCTTCCATAAACACCTCAAAAAATAATTCCTGCTTTTCTCATTCCCTCAGCAAAACTTTCTATCTGGCCATGATAAAGAAATCGACCGCGATCAAAAGCAATTTCCTTTACCTTGCTTGATAAATTTTTACCAAACTCTTGCCCGAATTCCTCTGCCTGCTCAACTGGTTTGCGACCTTTTTGGAATTTATAAATACGCCCCAAAATAACCTTGCCATCACTATCAACAGCTTGGACATGCAGAGCTTTAAGGGACCTGTAAATTTTTACTTTAACTCTTTCTTTAACCATATTAAGCTCCCGGAGCAGTTGCTCCCTTAGCTGCCTTCCCAGCTTTTCTGATTATTTTTTCACCAACATATTTAATTCCCTTGCCTTTATAGGGCTCAGGAGGTCTAACATGTCTTATATCGGCAGCAACCTGACCAACTAATTGTTTATCATATCCCTTAACAGTTATCAAATTTTTCTTAACTTCAAAAGAAATTCCTTCAGGAGCTTTTATCTCAACCTCATGCGAAAAACCGACTTTAAGCTTTAAAATATCACCTTCTACGGCAGCGCGATAGCCGACACCGACGATTTCAAGCTGTTTAGTAAAGCCCTCTGATACTCCCTTAATAGCATTGGCAATTAAGGTTCGTGTCAAACCATGTAGGGATTTTGCTATTTTTGTCTCTTTTAATCTTTGTACGCTGACTGTTGAACCATCAATATCTATTTTTAAAATCGGGTTAATAGGAACTTCAAGCCGCGAATTTGCGCTAGAAACAACTAAAATATTACCCTCTAGCTTAAGAGTAACTCCTTCGGGAATAGTGATTTTTTTTCTTCCTATTCGGCTCATTACCATACCTCACAAATTACTTCTCCTCCAACCCCCATACGTCTGGCTTCACGACCACTAATTATGCCTTTGGAGGTTGAAAGAATAGCCACTCCATATCCGCCTTTGGGCCGCGGAATATCTTGGCTTTTAACATAAACTTTTTGACCGGGCTTGCTTACCCTTCTCATTTTTTTAAATGGTTTTCTTGAACCCTCAAGAACTACTATAATACTCTTGGTCTCCCTGTTGCTTTTAAAATCACCAATATAACCTTCATCTTTTAAGACTTTAACTAAAGATTCCTTTGTTTTTGAAAAAGGCACATAAAGCTCCTTTTGCCCTGCAGAGCGAGCGTTGCAAATCCTAGTTAATAAATCTGATATTGTATCCATCGTTTTTCACTCCGTTAAATACATAGAAGTAGATTTTTTACCATGAAGATTTTATTACACCCGGAATTTCACCTCGACTGGCTAATTCCCTAAAACAAATTCGGCAAATACCAAATTTTCTAAGATAACCACGGGAGCGGCCACAGCGGCCACATCTTCTAACCACACGTGTTGAAAATTTTGGTTTTCTTTTTGCTTTTTCAATTAATGCACGCCGAGCCATAATTACTCCTTGTCCTTAGAATTTTTGGAATCAGAAAATTTAAAGCCAATTTCCTCTAAATATTCTCTGACCAAATCTTTATTTGCTGTATTTTTTAAGCTGAATGTTATTGACATTCCCCAGTTTTCTTTAATTTCATCTGCCCGAATTTCCGGAAAAGCAAGCTGTTCTTTAATACCTATAGTCAAATTAGATGATTTATCAAATGATTTAGGATTAATCCCATCAAAATCCCGAATTCTGGGAAGCACAATCGTCACTATCTTTTCAATAAAACCCCACATCCTTTTGCCTCTTAAAGTAACGACATAGCCAACTAATTGCCCTTGCCTTATCTTAAAGCCAGAAATTGACTTTTTTGCCCGAGACATCTTTGGCTTTTGACCCGAAATCAAAGTCAGCTCTTTCTCAATAGCCTCAAGAGATTCATTTTTTTCTTTAAAAGGACCTATCCCAACAGTTATAATCACTTTCTCAATTTTGGGCAAAGCTAACTCTGGAAGATGATATTTCTTCCCCAAAGCAGGCCTAATTTCTTTTTTTATTCTTTCATACAGTCGCATCGATAACCTCACCACATTTACGACAAACCCTTCTTTTGTCCTTGCCTGAATTCTTAAAGGAAACCCTAGTTGCCTTAGAGCAATTAGGGCAGATAACCTGAATATTAGCAGAAGAAATAGGCATATTCACATCCATAATTCCACCTTGTGGATATTTTGGGGAAGGTTTGGCGTGTTTTTTATAAATATTTAATCCTTCAACTATTATTTTTGATGTTTTTGGAAAAACTGCAATAACGCGGCCAGTTTTGCCCCGGTCCTTGCCTTTAACAACCAACACATTATCGTTTTTCTTGATTTTCATACCACCTCCTGAGCCATAGACACAATTTTCATATGTCCCTTTTCGCGAATTTCTCTTGCAATTGGCCCAAAAATTCTTGTTCCTTTTGGTGTCCCATCGGGATTAAGCAAAACTACCGCATTATCATCAAATCTAATTGTCGAGCCATCAGGTCTTCTTAACGGCTTTGTCTGCCTTACCACTACTGCCCTGACGACCTCTTTTTTCTTAACCATACCTCTGGGCGCTGCTGACTTCACTGAAACTACTATTATGTCACCAATTTTAGCATAAGGCAAGTGTGAACGGCCAATCACCCTAATGCATTGGACGTCCTTGGCGCCAGTGTTATCAGCTACTGTTAAATGGGTATATGATTGAATCATTTTTTTATCACCTTAACTACTTTCCACTTTTTTCGCAATGAAATTGGTCTAGTCTCAACAATTTCAACCAAATCACCTATTTCAACATCAGAAAATTCATTATCTGCCAAATATTTCTTTTGCCTTTTTATAGTTTTTAAATACTTCGGGTGGCGAAGCTGTGTCTCAACTAAAACACCCACAGTTCTTCCAATCCGACTTACTATTTTTCCTATAAATGTTTTTTTAGCCATTTTTTGCCTCGCTATTATCCAAAGTTTGAACTAATATTTCAGAAATAACAGTTTCTAACCAAGCTATTTTTTTCTTTATTTGCTTTAAAGCATTTGAGCTTTTCTTGCCTTGGGAAGCAAGACGGGCAATTTCTTTTGCTGCCTCAATCTCAAGATTCCCCTTTTCTTTTATTAGCTGGGGCAATTTCATTTTTCTTATATTTTCAAATTCTTTCTTTTTCATTTTATTCTTTTGAAATAAAAACTGTTTCAACTGGAAGTTTGCTGGCAGCCAACTTCATAGCTTGTTTTGCTACCTCCAAACTAACGCCATCCATTTCAAATAAAATCCTGCCCGGCCTGACAGTGCAGACAAAATGATCAGGCGAACCCTTTCCTCCTCCCATACCGACCTCATCTGGCGTTTTAGTAACAACTTTATCTGGGAAAACCCTAATCCAAATTTTTCCGCCCCGCTTACAATATCTTGTCATAGCACGCCTAGCTGCTTCAATTTGCCGCGAAGTCAACCAAGCTCTGCCCACGCTTTTCAAGGCAAACTTACCAAAGGATATTTTGCTACCTCTAATATCCTTTCCGTACATCTTACCGCGGAAATGTTTTTTATGCTTTAATTTTTTAGGAATTAACATCTAAATTCACCCTTTCTCCTAGATAAATCCATACTTTTACACCAATAATTCCATATGTGGTTGGTGCATGATAAACTGCAAAATCTATATTTGAACGTAAAGTTGAAAGAGGAATTGAACCCTCCTTAAAAATTTCTGCTCTTGATATTTCAGCTCCATTAAGACGGCCAGAAACTTTAATCATTACACCTTTTGCTCCAGCATCTATCACTCTTTGTAATGCTTGCTTAACCACATGCCGATAAGGCATTCTTTTTGAAATTTGCATACCAATAGTTTGAGCTACCACCATCGCTGAAAGGTCAGCCTTTTTAACCTCAACAACATCAAGCTTAAATTTTTCTCCTAAAATTTTTCGCAATTCCCCCCTGAGAGATTCAAGCTGTTTTCCGCCTCTACCAATTAAAACACCGGGTCTGGCGGTATAAATTATAATATCCAACTTTCCTAAACCTCTTTCAATGTTTATTTCTGAAATACCGGCTTGGGGACCCATTTTACTTCTTATCAAGTCTCTAATCTGGCAATCTTTAAGCAAATTTTTAGCAAAATCTTTTCCACGACTAAACCAGCGGCTTTTCCAGCCACTTGTTAAAGACAACCTAAAAGCAATTGGATTAACTTTCTTTCCCATCTTTTTTGTCCTTTCTGGTTTGTCGTTGTTTAACCACTTTTTTACCAGCATTAGAAACGGCATGTAGTGGTTCAATTTTTGCTAAGGAAATTTTTAAATGCGACATTTTTTTGGTATATGGAGATGACCTTCCCCGTGCCCGGATGAAATACCTTTTCATCCTTTTGCCATCCTGAGCAATTGCCTCTTTAATAAATAATTCATCCTCTCTAAAATCTTTTTTTTGCGCTGCATCAATCCCGCTTTTTAGAAGCCGCAAAGCAAGAGAAGAAGCTTTCTTATTCTGATTTTCAAGCAAGCTCATTGCCTCTGAAGCTTTTTTTCCATGAATGCTTCTCATTACCAACCGCGCCTTCTTGGGAGAAATTCTCTGGTTCCGCAGTGCAACAGTAACTATTTTTATCATCTTTTTACCTCTTACTTTGCATTAGATGTTTTTGCAGCTGATTTCTGCATTTCTGCTTTCTCTTGTTCACGCGCCATCTTTCCGCCGTGTCGTCTAAATTTGCGGGTTGGAGAAAATTCTCCAAGACGATGGCCAACCATTTCTTCAATAACTTTAACTTCAATAAAATCTTTGCCGTTGTGAACACCAAATGTATATCCAACCATTTCTGGAGTAATTACTGAATCACGAGAATAAGTCTTAATCAGAGTTTTTTTATCTGATGATCTGATTTTTTTCAATAATTTTTCATCAACAAATGGACCTTTTTTAAGGGATCTTGCCATTTTTTTACCTCTTCTTTACTCTTCTTCTAACAATAAACTTATCTGTCTTTTTGTTTCTTCTGGTTTTCTTGCCAATTGCAACCTTACCCCAAGGAGTTTTAGGATATTTCAATCCGATTGGATTAACACCCTCTCCTCCACCATGGGGATGGGCTGCTGGATGCATCGCTTTTCCCCGAACGGTTGGTCTAATACCAAGATGCCTAACACGGCCCGCTTTACCAAGCTGAATGTTTTTTTGTTCAACATTTGAAACTTGGCCAATGCTGGCATAACAATTTTCATGAACTTTCCTTAACTCTCCAGAAGGAAGTTTCAATAAAGCATAATTGTTATCATGCGCCAGAACTGTTGCATAGCTTCCAGCCGAGCGAGCAAACCGCGAAGGGGATTTCGGATAAACCTCAATATCATGAATTTGGGTTCCAACAATAATATTTTTAAGTTGCGAACGGTCGCCAATGTGCAAATTCCTTTTTGGATCACTTTGAATTACATCACCAACTTTAAGACCGTCGGGTGCAATTATATATCTTTTTCTCCCATCAATCAAGCCAATCAGCGCTAAATGCGCGGTACGATTTGGGTCATAGTGAAATTCAAGAACTTTAGCTTCAACACCCGGAAACTGGTCTAAAGTAGAAATTATTCTGTATTTCTTTTTTGCTCCTCCACCACGGTGACGAACACTCAGCTTTCCTGTGCAATCTCTTCCAGAGTGTTTCTTTACTCTCTTCACTAAACTTTTTTGCACCGACTTTGAAAGGTGTGCTCTGTCTGTGAAGCTTTCAGTAATATAACCTGAAGTTATACGCTTTTTTAATTTAATCATTTTTCAGCTGCCTTTTTCTTCAATTTTTTCTCTTTTGGTTTTTCTTCTTCTTTTTTCTCCCCTTCTTGTACTATCTCAAAACCCGGAATTTTTTCCCCGGCTGGCAAAACAACAATAGCTTTTTTCTTACCTCTTTCAGTTGAACTTTTTCTAAATCTAAGCCGAGCAATAGTTTTTTCTCTCAAAATCCTTATATCAACCGGATTTACTCCAAAAAATCTATGAACTTCAAACCTTATCTGGTTTTTTGAAACATTTTGTGGGACAAGCAAAGTATATTGGTTGCTTTGAGCCAATTTTACTGACTTCTCGGTAATATATGGTTTCAACTTAATCATTTTTTCTTAAATATTTTGCAATTTTCTCAAATGACTTCTGGCTAAAAATTAAAAAACGACCGGCAATCAAATCTCTTAAAGTCAAATGAGACAAGCTTATACACTCCAAAAGCGGTATATTCCGAAAGGCAATGATGTTTTCCACCTCGTCATCATCAAAAACCAAAATGGCTTGGCGCAATGGAATTATTTTTGTCAAAAGCTTTACCGCTTCTTTGGTTTTTTCCTTATTAAGCTTTAAATTATCCAAAACCACTACCTGCTTTTCACGAATAATTTTAGAAATCACTTGGAGTTTTGCCATTTTTCTCATTTTTTGGGGCAAGTCAAGTTTTTTTACATTATTTGAAGGGCCAAAAATAACTCCTCCTCCACGCCATAACGGAGAACGAATTGAGCCAGCTCGCGCACGACCGGTGCCTTTCTGACGCCAAGGCTTCTTTCCGCCGCCTTTAACCTGTGCTCTAGTTTTGGTCTGGCCAGCTTTTTGGTTTATTCGGCTTGCTTCAACATATACAGCTTGAGAAACAAGCTTGGTATTTAATTTGGCAAAATTATCAGAAATATCCAGACTTAAATCCTCTAATTTTTCTCCCTGATTGTTAAAATATGGAATTTTTACTTTCATTTCTTTATAAAAACAAGGCTCTTTGGAGCTCCGGGAATATGACCCTTAACCCAAATTCTGCCTTTTTCTTTTTCAATTCTTTCAACTTTTACATTTCGCAAGGTTATTTTGTCCTGACCCATTTTTCCTGCCATTTTTCTGCCCTTAACTGTCCTCTGGGGATAAGTTGAACCAATTGACCCGGGTTGCCTGTAATTATGAGAACCATGAGTTTTAGGACCAGTGGCAAAACCGTGTCGTTTCACTACCCCGGCAAAACCTTTACCTTTTGATCTTCCTTCAATTTCAAGACGATCGCCTTCATTAAACATTGAAATATCAAGTTCTTGCCCTTCTTTATATTCCCCAATTTTATCAGCTGTAATTCTCCTTTCTCTGATTTTGTGATTGTTTTTGGCAGTTTCGCCTTCCAAGATCAAAGCATCATAACCATCTTTCTCCTGCTTTCTGAAACCTTTGACTTTTGTTTTAATCAATTCCAAAACCGTCACGACCGTATGGCGATTTTCCTTGTCGTAGAAATGGGTTGTACCAATCTTTTTCGCAAATACTAACATCACAAAACCTTTTTCCTGAAAGATCCTCATTTTGAGGAAATTATTCAGGAATCTAAATGATAACTAGTCTTAAGATTACTATGTTTTAATCTCTATATCAACCCCAGCCGGAAGCTCAATACTCATAAGCTGGTCAATAGTCCGGCTGGTTGGATCAAGCACATCAATTAACCTTTTGTGAATACGAATCTCGTACTGGTCTCGGCTATCTTTGTGCTTAAAGGTTGATTTTAAAACTGTCAATTTATTTATTTCTGTAGGAAGCGGAATTGGCCCTATGATTTTAGCGCCAGTTTTTTCAGCCGTCTCAATAATATGCTTCACTGATTTGTCAAGAATCCTATAGTCGTAAGCTCTGATTTTAATCCTGATTTTCTGTTTTGGCGCGTCTTTTTTCATAGGTCAATGAGCGAATGGGCTACTTTATTTAATGATTTTGGTCACTGCTCCTGCTCCTACAGTTTTTCCACCTTCGCGAATAGCGAAGCGCATTTTCTCCTCCATTGCAACAGGGACAATCAGCTTGATTTTAAGATTAACAGTATCACCCGGCATAACCATTTCCGCACCTGATGGAAGTTCTGTAATCTCGCCAGTTACATCAGTAGTTCTGATATAAAATTGTGGTTTATATCCTTTGGTGAACGGTGAGTGACGACCGCCTTCATCTTTGCTCAAGATATAAACTTCAGCCTCAAATTCAGTGTGGGGAGTAACAGATCCCGGTTTTGCCAAAACTTGGCCTCTTTCAATATCTTCCCTTTCAATTCCACGAAGCAGAACTCCAACATTATCTCCACAGCGACCCTCATCAAGCTGCTTACGGAACATCTCTACTCCAGTGACCACAGTTTTCTTTGTTGGTTTGATGCCTACAATTTCAACTTCATCACCAACTTTCACAATTCCTCGCTCAATACGGCCAGTTGCAACTGTTCCACGACCCTTGATTGAAAAGACATCTTCAACTGGCATCAAGAACGGCTTGTCAACATCTCTCTGTGGCTCGGGAATATAATCATCCATTGCCTTAATCAAATCCCAAATAGCTTGCTCTGCTTCAGCATCACCTTCAAGCGCTTTCAATGCAGAACCTTTAATAATTGGCACTTCATCTCCGGGATAACCATACTTTTTAAGCAAATCTCTGATTTCCATTTCAACTAAATCCAGAAGATCTTTGTCTGTGACTTGGTCAACTTTGTTCAAGAAAACAATCACATTTGGAACTCCGACTTGGCGAGCCAAAAGAATATGCTCTCTTGTTTGAGGCATTGGACCATCAGCCGCAGAAACTACCAAAATAGCAGCGTCCATTTGGGCCGCGCCGGTAATCATATTTTTAACATAGTCAGCATGCCCAGGACAGTCTATATGGGCATAGTGACGTTTTTCTGATTCATACTCTTGGTGAGAAGTTGCAATAGTAATGCCCCGCTCTTTTTCCTCAGGAGCATTGTCAATATCTTCAAATTTTTTAGCTTCAGCCATCCCCTTCTTTGCCAAAACTTGGGTTATAGCTGCAGTCAATGTGGTTTTTCCATGGTCAACGTGACCAATAGTACCAACATTGATATGAGGTTTTGTTCTTTCAAACTTTGCTGGCATATTTTTTCCTCCAATTAATTATCTTTACCTTTTGATTATTTTTTAATCTCTTGTTATCTTAACAAATAATCTCCGATACGTCAACTTTTTTAACAGTCATAACACATTAAATAAGCTGAACCGATTGAGCAAAAGGACCTAATTGGCTTTTGCACTTTCGGATGACCGCCCCTGAATAATTGCGTTAGCAATATTTTGAGGCACAATCTCATATTTTAAGAATTCCATAGTGTAACTTGCTCTTCCCTGAGTCAGTGAGCGCAAAGTGGTTGCATAGCCAAACATTTCGCCAAGCGGCACTTCCGCCGGGATAACTTTGGCATTACCACGGCTTTCTACCTGACCAATCTGCCCTCGCTTTGAATTCAAATCACCCAATACATCACCCATAAACTCTTCTGGAGTTACTACCTCAACCCGCATAATAGGCTCTAAAATCACAGGCTTTGCTTTCTTTACCGCTTCCTGAAGCGCCATTGAAGAAGCAATTTGGAAAGCAAGTTCGCTTGAGTCAACTTCGTGATATGAACCATCATATAAAGTTACTGAAATATCAACTAGAGGATAGTTAGCAATAACACCCTTGTTTAAAGCCTGCTTAACCCCGTTTTCACACGCGGGAATAAATTCTTTTGGAATGGCGCCACCAAAAATTTTATTGATAAACTCGTTTCCTTGTCCCCTCTCGCGAGGCGCAACCTCTAGAAACACATGGCCATATTGGCCGCGACCGCCGCTCTGTCTGATAAATTTACCTTCAGCTTTTGCACTTTCAAGTATGGTTTCGCGATAGGCAACTTGAGGAGCGCCTACATTTGCTTCAACTTTAAACTCTCTCCTCAAACGGTCAACAATAATCTCAAGATGAAGCTCACCCATACCTGCAATTAAAGTTTGGTTAGATTCGGTATCAGAACGAATCCGGAAGGTAGGATCCTCTTCGGCAAGTTTACTTAAAGCCAATCCCATTTTCGCTTGATCGGCTTTTGTTTTCGGCTCAATAGCAATTTCAATAACCGGGTCAGGAAAAACAATTGATTCAAGAACTATCTTTTGCCCTATACTACAAAGTGTATTCCCCGTAGTTGTATTTTTTAATCCGACAACAGCCGCAATTTCTCCTGAATAAATCTCCTCAACATCTTCACGGTGATTAGCATGCATCCTTAAAATTCTTCCCACCCTTTCCTTCTCGTGGGTTGTAGTATTAATAACATAACTCCCTGATTTAAGTGTTCCAGAATAAACTCTAATGTAGGTCAAACGCCCGACAAAAGGATCTGTTGCAACTTTAAAGGCAAGAGCAACAAATGGCCCCTCATCAGAAGTCTTAATTTCAATTTCCTCATCGCTACCTTCTATTTTCCCTTTGACTGGAGGAACCTCAAGAGGGTTTGGCAGGTAATCAACAATTGCATCAAGTAATAATTGAATCCCTTTATTTTTGAGCGCCGAACCACATAAAACTGGTGTAATCTCCCCTTTGACTGTTGCTTGATGTAAGCCGCTACGAAGCTCATCTTCTGACAAGCCACCTCCATTAAGATATTTTTCAAGAAGAACTTCGTCGGTTTCTGCCACTTTTTCTTCTAAATTATTTCTCCATTTTTGCGCATCTTGATTCAACTGCGCAGGAATTTCGGTTTTATCAATTTCTTTGCCTAAATCATCTTTAAAAATGAAAGCCTTCATTTCAATCAAATCAACAATGCCCTTGAAATCTTCTTCATGACCAATTGGAATTTGAAGAGGAACTGCATTTGCCCCCAATTTATCCAAGATGCTCTGGTAAGATTTGTAAAAATCAGCTCCCATTCGGTCAAGCTTGTTAATAAAACAAATTCTCGGAACATTATATTTATCGGCTTGACGCCAAACCGTTTCTGACTGCGGCTCAACTCCGGCAACGCCATCAAAAACAACAATTCCTCCATCTAGGACTCTAAGAGACCTTTCAACCTCTACTGTAAAATCAACATGCCCCGGAGTGTCAATTATATTGATTCTTGTTTTTTTGTCTTCTTGCCCGCGAGGCGCCCAAAAACAAGTGGTAGCAGCAGAAGTGATAGTAATACCTCGCTCTTTCTCCTGCTCCATCCAATCCATTTCCGCCTCGCCCTCATGGACCTCTCCGATTTTATGTTTTTTACCGGTATAAAAAAGAATACGCTCGGTTACAGTTGTCTTGCCAGCGTCTATGTGGGCAATAATTCCAATGTTTCTAGTTTTTTCTAGTGAATATTCTCTCATAGCAAAATTTACTCCTTAATAAAACCGGCTTTTATCGCATTTTTGCAAAGTGAGCAAAAGCGCGATTTGCTTCAGCCATCTTATGAACATCAGTTTTCTTTTTAATCGCTCTTCCTGTATTTGAAATAGCATCTATATACTCTAAAGACAGCCTCACTTCCATTGGAGCACCACTCCTTGCTTTTGCCGCTTCTATAATCCAGCGCATTGCAAGTGATGTGCGTCTAGGCTCTTTAACTTCAACAGGAATTTGATAGCTCGCTCCTCCAATTCTCTTTGACCTCACCTCAACAGATGGCGCCACAGCATTTATCGCCGCATTAAAAACTTCAAGCGGTTCTTTCTTGAGCTGCTTTGCTGCCAAATCAAGCGAATTATAAACTATTTTGCGAGCGACTTCTTTTTTGCCTCTCTTCATTACTAAATTAATAAATTTAGCCAATGTAGTTGAGCCAAACTTCTCATCTGGTTGAACTGTCCTCTTTTTATATTTTGATCTACCTCTCATTTTTTCTTCACCCCATATTTACTTCGCGAACTATGACGATTTTCAACACCCAAAGAATCAAATTTTCCTCTAACAATATGGTACCTAACACCCGGCAAGTCCTTAACCCTTCCTCCACGAACCAAAACAATTGAGTGTTCCTGAAGGTTGTGGCCAATACCGGGGATATAAGCAGTAACCTCCTGACCATTTGACAGCCTGACTTTAGCAATTTTTCTCAAAGCTGAATTTGGCTTTTTAGGGGTCTTTGTAGTTACTTTAGTGCAAACTCCGCGTTTGAACGGATTTGACTCTGGCATAATTTCAGGTTTATTTTTTAGATAATTAAAATTACGCGCCAGAGCCGGACTCTTGCTTTTCTTGATAACTTTCTTTCTCTTTTTTCTAATTAACTGATTAATGGTAGGCATGTTCCCTCGCTAACGCTCGGTCAAAATTAAAGCCAAAAGCGTAAAACTAAAAATGTTATTGTCGATATTCATTTTCTATTTTATGTTCTTTCTTTTAACTTTTTACTTTTGACTTTTAACTTTCTTAAATCCTGTCCCAGCGGGAATTAGTTTACCAATAATAACATTTTCTTTCAACCCTCTGAGATTATCAACTGCCCCCCTAATAGCCGCATTAATTAAGACACTGGTTGTTTCTTGGAATGAAGCCGCAGCCAAGAAGCTATCTGTTTTAAGCGCAACTCTAGTCACACCCATAACTATCTGTTCAGCAATTATAGGTTCTTTATTAAGTCGGGCAAGTCTCTTGTTTTCTTCTTCAAGCTCAATCCAATCAATAATTTGTCCCGGGACAAAATCACTTCCACCCTCGTCAATCACGCGACGCTTTGAAAGCATTTGTCTGATAATTATTTCAAGATGTTTGTCATTAATTGATTGACCTTGTGTAGAGTAAATTGCCTTAATTTCGCGAATGAGATACTTAATCAAATTTTCTACGCCCTGAAGACGAAGAACCGAAGAAAGATTCAAATGCCCCTCAGCTAGAACCTGACCTTTCTTGACTCTGTCTCCGCTTTTTACCAACAATGATAGATTAGGATTAACAACATAAGAAACAGCAATTTTATCTTTAGAATGAATACTAACTTTCTTACCTGATATATTGACTATTCCGGTAATTCCAGACCTAATTGCTTTCTTTTCTTTGCAGACAGCAATTGCTTTCTTAGCCTTAACGGTTTCGCCGTCTTTTACAATTAATTCATATCCCTCGGGGATCTCGTAGTTTTCAACCATTTCTTCATCAGAAATAACATCAATAATGTGGCCTTCACGTCCTTGACTTACTTTGACCAATCCTTCAATCTCAGAAATCGGAGCCTCATATTTAGGTTGTCTTACTTCAAATAGTTCTTCAACACGAGGCAAACCAGAAGTAATATCTTCTCCAGTAACTCCTCCGAGGTGGAAGGTTTTCATTGTGAGCTGTGTTCCCGGCTCTCCAATTGCTTGAGCGGCAATCACGCCAACTGCCACTCCCAAATCAACAAGCGAGCCCACACCAAGATCTCTGCCATAACATTTTTGGCAGACACCGTATCTGGTCCGACAATAAACAACTGAACGCACCTTAACTGATTCAATACCCGACTTATCAATTTCTTGAGCTTTCTCGTGAGTAATTTCCTCACCCGCCTTTAGCAGCGTTTTCTTGCCGACTTTAATATCAGAAAGTGCAACTCTGCCTTCAATTCTATCAGCAAAAGCTTCTCCGAAAGATTCTGATTCATCTCTTCTTATCTCAATTCCTTCTTTCGTACCGCAATCTTCCTCTCTAACAATAACTTCTTGAGCTACATCAACCAACCGGCGAGTCAAATATCCAGCATCTGAAGTTCTAAGCGATGTATCAGATCGCCCTTTTCTTGAACCGTGAGAAGAAATAAAGTATTCAAATACATTAAGCCCTTCACGATAATTTGAGATAATCGGAATTTCAATAATTTCTCCAGCAGGATTGACCACAAGTCCCTTCATCCCTGCCATTTGAGATAGCTGCGCAATTGAACCGCGAGTACCCGAAGAAACATATGAGAAAACAGGATTGTCTTTATCATAGTTTTCAATCATTTTCTCTTCAATCTCAGAGCGGGCTTTATTCCAATAGTCAATTGTTTTAATTCTCTTTTCTTCAGGTGTAATAAGCCCCCGACGCAAAAGAGCCTCAATTTCTTCAACTTTTTCCTGTGTTGCACTAACAATCTTTTCTTTTTCACTTGGAACACAGATATCGTCCATTCCAATTGAAAGGCCGGAAATAGTGGCATACTCAAATCCAAGGGCTTTAATTTTATCCAAAACTTCTGCGGTTCTTTGCGAGCCGAAACTTTTAAAAATCTTGCCTACAATTTTCTTCATCTTCTTAGCATCAATAGTCAAATTGATGAAACGAATTTCCTCCGGAAGAACATTATTAAAGAGAATTCTTCCGACACATGTTTCAACAATCTTATAGCCATTTCTTTCAATAACTTCAGTATCTGACTCCGGAACCGAATCATCTATCTTGACCTTAATCGGAGTACGAAGAGAAATATTTCCTGTTTGCCAAGCCATAATCGCTTCATTTTTCCCAGAAAAGACTTTGGTCTTTTCATCTCCTTCTTTATGCATGCTAGTAATGAAGTAGCATCCCAAAATCATATCAAAACGAGGAGAAACAATTGGCTCGCCTGAAGCCGGCTTCAAAAGATTGTTTGCTGAAAGCATAATTTCTCTGGCTTCGGCTTCAGCGTTAGTGCTCAAAGGAATGTGCACCGCCATTTGGTCTCCATCAAAGTCAGCGTTAAACGCCTGACAGACCAAAGGATGAATTTGAATGGCTTTACCTTCTATTAGAACTGGAGAAAAAGCTTGGATACCCAAACGGTGAAGTGTAGGAGCACGATTAAGGAGAACATGGTGCTCTTTTGAAACTTGCTCAAGAATATCCCAAACAATGGGATCTTTTTGCTCAATCAATTTGGTCGCATTTTTAACATTATAAACATGACCATCAGAAATTAATCTTGCGATAACAAAGGTCTTAAAGAGCTCTAAAGCCATTACCTTCGGAAGTCCACACTGATGAAGTTTCAAATCAGGTCCAATTACAATTACACTCCGTCCGGAATAATCAACCCGTTTTCCTAAAAGATTCTGACGAAATCTTCCCTGCTTACCCCGCAAAATGTCAGATAGACTCCGAAGTTTTCTTTGGTTTCCAGCCACTGCCGCTTTGCCGCGGTGAGCGCTATTATCAAGGAGAGCATCAACTGCTTCCTGCAACATTCTCTTTTCATTGCGGCAAATTACCTCTGGCGCGCCTGCGCTGATTAACTTCTTCAAGCGATTATTGCGATTTAAAACTCGGCGATAAAGGTCGTTTAAATCTGAAGCGGCAAATCTTCCTCCGTCAAGCTGAACCATTGGTCTCAAATCAGGCGGAATCACAGGCAATATTTTCATCACCAACCACTCAGGTTTAATGCCGGCCGCTTTCATATCTTTAAAGATTTTAAGGGATCGCAGGATTTTCTTGCGGTTAGCAGTGACACGGGTTTGAAGTTTTTCGGTTAAGTCCTTGATTTCTTTGTCCAAGTCAATTTTTCTCAGCAGCTCAGCAATTGCTTCAGCCCCAATCCCAACTCTGGCTACTTGGCCATATTTCAACGATATTGAGGTGTATTCAGCTTCGCTCAATACCTTTTTTTCTTCAATCCCCAAAAGCTCCTGTCTTGAAGCCTTGTATGTAGCCTCTAACTTTTGCAAAGCAATAGGATTATTTTTCAACTCAGGATTTTTCTTAGCTTCCTCATATTCATCCGAAAGTTGCTTTAACGCTTCCTCTTTTAATTGGTTATTCACTTCCAATACAACATAGGCGGCAAAATAAGTTATTGCCTCAACGTCGCTAATTGTCATATCAAGAATAGTAGAAATTATGCCGCCGCCACCGCGGATATACCAGACATGAACAACAGGAACAACAAGTTCAATATGGCCCATCCTCTCGCGACGCACACTACTTCTTGTCACTTCAACGCCGCAACGGTCACAAATGACACCTTTATATCTTATTTTCTTATATTTTCCGCAATAGCATTCCCAGTCTTTGGTAGGACCAAAAACACGCTCATCAAAAAGTCCATCTCGCTCTGGTTTTTGCGTGCGATAGTTTATTGTCTCGGGTTTAGTAACTTCGCCATAAGACCACTCTAGAATTTCCTTAGGACTAGCTACAGTTAAAGCAATGCTGTCAAAATCCAAGACAGGGTTTTCCTTTGGTCTGGGATGAGTATTTTTTTCGTTATTCATTTTCATTGTCTGCTCCCATTTCTATATCCTGCGGAGGATTTTCTTCATGACCGGCATAAATCTCGGTTAGTTCGCGGTCAATCTCGGATTCTTCTCCTTTTTCTTCTTCATCAGCCGGTAGATTCTCCGCCTCGTTTTTTATCTTTTTTTCTCCCGAAACAGCCGGGCTTTTATCTTCAATTTGATTTTGATTTAGGCTTATTTCTTCTCCGTGAGAAATAAACTTTGGTGAAAGACCAAGTCCCTGCAACTCTCTCACTAGAACATTAAACGAAGCAGGAACTGAAGGCTTTTCTATCTCCTCTCCTCTAATAATAGCTTCATACGCGCGCGAGCGGCCCAAAACATCATCTGATTTAATCGTTAACATTTCCTGAAGAGTATGAGCGGCACCGTAAGCTTCCAATGCCCAAACTTCCATTTCTCCAAATCTCTGGCCTCCGAATTGAGCCTTGCCTCCGAGAGGCTGTTGCGTCACCATTGAATAAGGACCAACAGAACGAGCATGCATCTTATCATCAACAAGATGAGCAAGTTTCAAAATATACATATAACCAACGGTTACGCGTGAAGCAAATGGTTCTCCCGTTCTCCCATCATAAAGTATCATCTTCCCATCTTCACTAAAACCAGATTTTTTCAAAAGTTCTTTAGTTTTATTAACAGAAACACCATCAAAAATAGGAGAAGCAACCTTAATGTTTAGAGTGTGAGCGGCTAAACCAAGATGGGTCTCAAGAATTTGCCCCAAATTCATTCTTGAAACAACACCAAGAGGATTCAAAATCATATCAACTGGAGTTCCATCTTCAAGATAAGGCATATCCTCCTCAGGTAAAATCATAGAGATTACTCCCTTATTTCCATGTCGGCCAGCCAATTTGTCTCCAACTGAAATCTTTCTAAGCTGGGCTACTGAAACCTCAACTATTTTATTCACCCCCTCGGGCAATTCGTCATCTGTGTCTTTTGAAAAGATTTTAACCTCAATGACTTTTCCTTTCTCGCCATGCGGCAGGCGAAGCGAAGAATCCTTGACATCTTTAGCTTTCTCACCAAAAATAGCGCGAAGAAGTTTTTCCTCAACTGACAGCTCTGTTTCACCTTTGGGCGAAATTTTTCCAACCAAAATATCACCGGCCTCTACTTCTGCACCAATACGCACAATGCCTTCTTCATCTAAATTAGCAAGCGCTTCCTCGCCGACATTTGGAATATCACGAGTAACCATTTCAGGCCCAAGTTTAGTATCCCGAACTTCAATAGAATATTTCTCAATATGAATAGAAGTTAGAATATCTTGCTTGACCAATCTTTCTGAAATAATAATTGCATCCTCGTAATTTCCGCCGCGGAAGCTCATAAAAGCTACCAAAATATTTTGTCCTAACGAGAGTTCTCCATTTGAGGTAGCTGGACCGTCAGCCAAAAGATCACCTTTTTTAACCTTGTCTCCCACGGAGACTAGAATTTTCTGATTAATACAAGTTCCTTGGTTTGAACGGCAAAATTTATTAAGACGGATAGTAATCTGGTCTCCCTTGCGAGAGCGAATAACAATTTTATCGCCGGAGGCTTCGGTGACTTCTCCATCAACTGGTGAAAAAACAACATGTCCCGAAGATCGTGCAGCATCTTTTTCCATTCCTGTGCCAACAATTGGAGCATCACTTTTAATTAAAGGCACCGCTTGCCTCTGCATGTTTGAACCCATATTAGCCCGCACTGCATCATCATGTTCAATAAATGGAATCAAGGCAGTTGTTACAGAGGCAATTTGCTTTGGCGAGACATCCATATATTGAATTGAACTAACGCTCTCAATTGAAGGAAGGCCATATTTTCTTACAGGTACGCGACGGCCAATAATATATCCTTTATCGTCTTTTTTGGTTGAAGAAGGAGCAATAATTGCTTTTTCCTCTTCGGAAGCATCAAGATAGACAAGTTTCTTTGTGACCCGCGCCTTACCTCCGACTTGCTCAACTACCAAATAAGGCGTTTCAATAAAACCATAATCATTAACCCTTCCATAACAAGCTAAATATCCGACCAATCCAATGTTTGGTCCTTCAGGCGTTTCAATCGGACAGATTCGGCCATAGTGAGACTGGTGAACATCTCTGACTTCAAAACCTGCCCGCTCTCGCGACAATCCTCCCGGTCCAGTAGCAGAAAGAGTCCGTTTATGCTCAAGTTCAGCCAGAGGATTGGTCTGATTCATAAACTGAGACATTTGAGATGAAGCAAAAAATTCTTGAAGAACAGCAACGATGGGACGAGAATTTACTAGCTGAGACGGAGTAGCATTTTCTGGATCAACTACCGACATTCTATCTTTAATAATTCTCTCCATACGCAGAAAACCAACACGGAGCCTCGATTGAATAAGCTCGCCCACCGCTCTAACTCGTCTATTTTTCAAATGGTCAATATCATCCGGCTGGCTAGTCGGGTCATTGTTAAGCCGAATAATCTCCTTGATAATTTCAACTACATCATCAATTCGCAATATTCTGCCTGCGGTATCTTCTTTCACATTTAAACCAAGACGACGATTGATTTTATAGCGACCTACACGCCCCAAATCATATCTTTTAGGATTAAAGAAAAGCGCGTCAATGAAAACCTTGGCAGCCTCCGCAGTAGCTAAATCTCCCGGGCGAATTCTCTTGTAAACCTCAACCAAAGCAGCTTCTCTGTCTTTAACTGGGTCTTTTAGAAGTGTTCGTTCTATGTATTTTACATCTGGATTATCATCAACAGAAGAAAACTTTTCCAATATTTCCTGATCCGACTCCAAGCCCATTGCCTTGAGAAAAGTTGTTACCGGGATTTTTCTCTTTCTATCAACTTTAACTGAAATTATACCTTTATTTGATGTCTCAAATTCAAGCCATGCCCCGCGAGCAGGAATTAGCTTGGCTCCGAAATATTTTTTGCCTGCAAATTCTTCTGCCACAAAAATAACACCATAAGAACGAACAATTTGAGAAACAACTACTCTTTCAATCCCGTTGATAATAAAAGTTCCCCTATCAGTCATTACAGGGAAATCACCCAAGAATACCCGCGAGGCTTTTTTCTTATTTGTAATTTTATTATGGAGAACTACATCGCACATCAGAGGAGCTTTAAAAGTGAGATTGCGGTTTCTTGCTGTCGCCTCGTCAACTTTTGGCTCGCCCAATTCGTAATTTTCAAAAGACAAGCTCATTGCTTCGCCAGTAAAATCTTCAACTGGACTAATTTCATCAAGAAGTTCCCTAATCCCTTCCTTAAAGAGCCAATTGTATGAATTCTTTTGAATCTCTATTAAGTTGGGTAGCTCAACTTTTACATGCTCTTTAGAATATGAAATCCTCTCCTTATCCCCCATAGTTTTCATAACTTCATCCTTAAATTAATTTACAAAACAACAAAAACTTGCTCAACGCAAGTTAGCCCTCCTGCTTTTTAGCAGATTTTTTTCCCCACAGCTTATTTATCTTCCTTAAATTTTATCTTAGATACTTCAATCTTAAACCAAAATATCCGCCTTGTCAACCCCTCACCAATTAGACTACTTTTACTTCTTGATTTTAGCTTGTCTGGCTGTTATTTATCTTTTTTAATATACTGCAAATTTAAAATTTTCAAGCCGGCTTTTTCCATTATTTTCCTAATCTGCTCCTCTTCTCCATTTTCCAAAATAATTTTAAAAGTAGCTTGACCTTGTGATTGGCTAATCACCATTGCTTGAGACGGCGCCGTGCGATATCCGTCCAAAACCACACCACATTTGAATAATCTGATAGCGTTGCTTAGAGTTTCAGTGATATTTCTACGAGGCAACTTTACCTGAACTTGATATTCTTTTCCGTCTTTATATTGAAATTTCAAGCGCGAGAGATTTTTGTCAAAACTACCATTATTAGCATCACCAGCCAGAATCATCAGTTTTTTAGCTTATTAACTTAATTTTGCCTGACTATTTGATAAGCCGGGTTCTGTTTAAGTGGCTATTTATCTATGCGTTGGAATCCCTCACCTTTTAGAGTCGAGCAAACTCTAGTTTTTGGAGAACTTCATCACCTTTCGGTGACTCAATTCTTGCTAAAACTATAAAGGCGAGGGACCCATCCAACTTGCACCAGATAGGGTTTTCACAGACGACAGTTACCTGCCGAAAGCGTGCGCTCTTACCGCACGATTTCACCTTTGCTCCTCGCTTGGCGCTAAGCGCCTCGCTTGGGGCCGTGTATTTTCTGTTGCACTATTCCCTTGCCTCACGACAGCCCCTCACCTTCTAGACTGGCAAAAACCAAACTAAGACTAAGCACTGTTGTTTTCCAAATTAGTTTTCTTTCAAGGTTCCAGCCAATTTAGAAGGTGAGAGGTATCCTGCTCTGCGGTGCCCGGACTTTCCTCCCCCACACTCTTGAGCGACCAATCTCTATGAGATTTATCTTATTACTTCTTTTCTATCATCCACTACATACCAGTCAGCGCCCGTAACGTTTGGTCCCGCCCGCAAGGGCAGTCACTCAAGAGTGTGGGGGCAGCCACTTCAAATAGTCAGGCAATAAAATAATACCAAATTCTCGAGAAAAAATCAATAAGATTCCTGAGCTAGTGCTTCTTTTAGAAACTTTCCTGTTGGAGAGTTTGGATTTTGAGCAAGTTCTTCTGGCGTGCCTTGACCAATTATCTCGCCGCCTCTTTCTCCTCCGCCGGGACCCATATCAATCACCCAGTCAGCATTTTTTATTACATCAAGATTATGCTCAATAACCAAAACCGTGTTTCCCCTATCAACTAGTTCTTGCAAAATCACAAGCAATCTTCCAATATCTTCAAAATGTAAGCCGGTTGTTGGCTCATCAAGAATATAAATCGTTCTGCCTGTTGAAGGGCGAGAAAGTTCTGTAGCTAATTTTACCCTCTGCGCCTCTCCGCCAGAAAGAGCTGTGGCGCTTTGCCCCAAAGAAAGATACCCTAATCCGACTTTTTTTAAAATCGTTAGTTTTTCTTTCAGCTCTTCTTCATTTCCAAAAAAATCTAAAGCTTCATCAACACTCATTTTAAGAATGTCGGCTATATTTTTCCCGCGCAACTTGATTTCAAGAGTTTCTTGGTTATAGCGACTGCCTCCGCACTCTTCGCAGGGAACATAAACATCGGGCATAAAATACATCTCAATTTTTAACATTCCGTCCCCACGACAAGTCTCGCACCTTCCCCCTTTAAGATTAAAACTAAATTGGCTAGCAGTGTAATTTCTCGCTTTTGATTGGGGAGTTTGGGCAAAAAGTTCTCTAATTGGAGTAAAAATCCCAGTATAAGTAGCAAGATTTGACCTTGGAGTCCGCCCAATTGGCGACTGGTCAATTTTAATGACTTTATCTAAATATTCTATACCCAAAATTTCCTTATGCTCGCCCGGCTCTTCTTGAGAGCGATGCAATTTTTTAGCCAGAGCTCGCGCCAAAATATCATAAACCAAAGATGATTTTCCCGACCCCGAAACGCCGGTAACCGCCACAAAAAGCCCCAAAGGAATTTCAACATCAATATTTTTCAAATTATTATGCTTTGCCCCGACTATCTTTAAAACTTCATCTTTAACTTTTCTCCTAGCGCGGGGATATGGAATAGATTTTTTAAAAGATAAATATTGCCCGGTAATAGATAAAGGATTTTTTTTAATTTCCTCCGGAGTACCATAAGCAATTAGCTCTCCTCCGTTTTTTCCAGCTCCGGGACCAAGATCAAAAATATAATCGGCAGAATCCAAAATCGAGCGGTCATGCTCTACCACTACTACCGTATTTCCCTCGTCGCGCAATTTCCTGAAAGCATCAATAATTCGCTGTGTGTCAATAGGATGCAAACCAATTGTTGGTTCATCTAAAACATAAAGAACCCCGCTCAAGAAAGAATCAAACTGCACCCCTAGCCGAATTCTTTGCGCCTCTCCGCCAGAAAGAGCTTCACTACTTAAAGAAAGTTTCAAATATCCAAGCCCCAATTTTTCTAGACTATTCAGCCGCTTTAAAAGCTCCGAAACTAGATTTTTCTCATAGGAAAATTCATCATAATGCGCCTTCAAAAAATCAGCCAGAGCTGTCACCTCCATATCAGAAAATTCATAAATATTTTTGCCAAGCAATTTAACAGAAAGAGCAAACTTATTTAAACGTCTGCCGCCGCACTCATCGCAAACACGCTCTCTCATATATTGTTCAATTTCTTGGCGAAGATATTCAGAATCTGTTTCTCTATATCTTCTTTCAAGGTTAGCAATCACACCTTCAAAATCTTCATCTCCATAAAGAATCATTTTCACCACTTTGCGGGGAAGCTCCACAATCGGAACATCCATCCTAAACCCCTTTTTCTTTGCAAGGTCAACCAGCGCCCGATTTACCCAACCGTTTTGCCCAGACAAACGCGCCCAAGGCCTAATTGCACCTTCGGACAATGTTAATTTTGGGTTAGGGATAACTAGTTTTGGTACCACTTCAAGAATTTTTCCCAAACCTTGGCATTTGCTGCAAGCGCCATAAGGACTATTAAAAGAAAAAAGGCGCGGCTGCAGAGAAGGAAAAGAAATTTTACATTTGTCGCAAAAAGGATATTTTGAAAAAGTTGTTTCCTTATTGCCGATTTTAATTTTAATCACATCGTCAGACAAGGCATAAGCTTGAGTAATTGCTTTTTCAATTTCTTTTAGCTCCCCTTCTGAAATTTTTAAAATATTTTTTTCGTAAATTAAAACTTCAATAGTATGAGGAATATCTTTGCGAAGTGATAATTCCGATAACTGCTTAGGTTCGTAGTCAACAGAGTCAACCCTTATTTTTTTAAATTGAGAATTAGCAAATCTCTCCAAAATATTACGGTGCTGGCCGCGAATTTGGCTAACTACTTGAGCGTAAATCTTAACCGGCTTTGCTTCAGAGTTAGATTTCACAAAACTCTTTATATCCTCAAGGATTTGAGAGGGCTTGCCACCAAATATTTCGCGTCCACATTTAGGACAATAAGTTTTACCAAAACGAGCAAAAAGAAGCCTCAAATAATCATATGCCTCAGTCAGAGTTCCAACCGTTGAACGGGGAGACTTAATTACACTTTTTTGATCAATTGAGATAGCAGGGGGAATTCCTTCAATTGAATCAACGTCCGGTTTTTCAATCGCGCCAATAACTTGACGAGCATAAGAAGAAAGATTTTCAACAAAGCGCCGCTGCCCTTCAGCAAAAATCGTGTCAAAGGCAAGAGACGATTTTCCTGACCCTGAAATTCCACTAAAAACAGAAATTTTTTCTTTAGGAATTTCTAGAGATATATTTTTTAAATTATGAGTTCTAGCTCCAACAATTTTTATATTTTTCATAAAAAACCTTAAATTACTGCAGGGATTATAATACATTTGAAATATTAAATCAATAGTATTGATTTTGAATCGCATTATGCTACATTGCAATTAAGAAAAATTAACCCGTGTTTGGCGGGAGAAGGAGTAAAGAATGAAACAACAACAAGTAGGAACTATTGTAGGTTCAAGCGTTCATTTAACTGGCGCAATTAAAGATGTCTCAGACATCAGCATTTTTGGCTCCGTTGATGGCGAGGTTACTTCTGAAGAGAAAGTTATTATTGAAGAATCCGCCAAAGTCAAAGGACCTGTAAGCGGACGGGAAGTCATTGTGAGCGGTTATGTCAATGGCACCATCTCAGCCAAAGAACGCCTTGAACTTAATGCCAGCGGTGTAATAAAAGGAAATATTGAAACCAAAAATCTGCTGATTCATTCCGGGGCTACATTTATCGGCAAAAGCAGTATGCCTGAAAAGAAGGTAGAAGAAGGGTTTACTCCCGAAGAAGAATTTGAAGCTGAAACTGAAACTGAAGAAGAAAGCCCATTAGCAGCAAAAGACGAAGAAGAAGACCCTGATAAAGACATTTGAACTTAGATGTATTACTACATTTTTGAGCAGCCAAGAAATGCTCGTGAGCGAGCAGATTTTGAGAAAATCCGAGATATCGCGAGAGAATTTTCAATTAGCGGCGAGGTCTCGCAGGCTTCCCCTGCCCGCTCTCCAGAAGAATTAGTCCAAATTGCCATTGAGAAAAATTACACTACCATCGTAGGAATTGGCAATGACGCTCATATTAACAAGATTGTGGGTGCAATTTTAAATGCCAATGTAACTTATCCTCTGGCACTTGGAATAATCTCAACAGACCCCAATTCTCTACTTCACGAACGTTGGGGATTTACTTCCCCTCAAGAGGCCTGCGAAACCTTAAAATTCAGAAAGCTTGAGAAGTTTACCGTTGGATTAATCGAACCCAACATTTACTATTTAACTAGCGCACGAATTGAATGCCCAAAGCCTACTCGCATTATTCTAGAAGTTGACCATTGGAAAGCAGAGGCAATCATTGACAGGATGGAAGTTTCAAATAACCTTTATATTCTTCTTGAGCGATATATTAAAGAAAAGTCCCTTATCAAGTCGGCATATAACTGGCTGATAGGTAAAGATAATATCTCAGCAGACCAAAGTATTTTTAAGGGAAAAATAATTAAAATTGACTCTGCTGAACCCCTGCCTGTTTTGGTTGGAGACAATATAGTAGCTAAAACCCCAGTTAATATCTATCGCAAAATAAACGCCTTGAATATAATTTGCAAACGTGATAAGATTATGACTGATATTAGCTCCAACAAAAGCTAATTTTGTGAAGTTAAGTAAGTAATAAGATAATTTTTGGAAAAATTTCACTACAGAACAAATAGAGCAATCAGAGTTCCTGAAGTCTTTCTGATTGACGAGACAGGGCAAGTGATTGGCAAAACCAAAACTTATGAAGCCCTTTCGCTTGCCGAAGAACGAGGGCTGGATTTGGTCGAAGTCAATCCAAACGCCAATCCGCCTATTTGCAAAATCATTGATTTCGGGAAATTCACCTACGAGCTTGAAAAAAAAGCGCAAAAAAACAAATCTGGTAAAGTTGGAGAAATTAAAGAAATTCAATTTGGTATTAAAACCGACGAGCATGATTTCCAAACTAAAATAGAACATGCCAAGCGGTTTATTGAAAAAGGATATAAAGTCAAAGTTACAGTTAAAATGATGGGAAGAGAAAATATCTATTCAGACAAAGCCCTTGAACAGCTTGAACGAATCAAGTCAAGTCTTAATGTTGAATTTGAACAAAATCCTGTTAAGATGGGAAATCGAGTTTCTGTGATTATGACCAAAAGGAAAGGGAGATAAAATGCCAAAAATCAAAACAAGAAAAAGCGCATCAAAAAGATTGGCTAAAATTACTGCAAAAGGCAAATTAATCCGTCGTAAAACACTTGCTCAACACTTGGTACACCGCAAAAGCAGAAGAACGACCAAAACTTCAGGCAAAGAACAAGAATTTAAAAAAACACAAGGAAAAAAAATTAAAAAATTATCACCATATAGGAAAAAATAATGGCTAGAGTAAAACGCGGAAAAACTACCCGTCAACGTCACAAAAATTTAATTGCTCAAGCAAAAGGATATCGGCATCGCCGCAAAAATGTCTTTAAGCTTGCCAAACAAGCGGTAAGAAGAGCAAAAGAGCATGCTTACAAATCAAGGAAGATTAAAAAGAGAAACTTCCGCTCTTTATGGATTATCCGCTTAAATGCCGCCTGCCAAAAATACGGCATAAAATATTCTAAATTCATCAATCTTCTCAGGAAAAAAAATATTAAGCAATCGCGCAAAGAACTTTCTGAACTCGCGCAAAAATCCCCAGAAGAATTCAAAAAAATTGTTGAAAAAGTAACAACCACGCACTAAACCTCGCACTAAATTTTGATGCCAAACGCTCTGCAGGGCGAAACTTACAAATAATCTATTTCACCTTCAGGTTGAGCATCTAAATTTTTGCATCTAAATTTTTGGCGCTAAGGTTAAGTCCTAAACTCTTTTTTGAAGACTAATAAATAAATAAGCCAAATAGCTCCTATAGTTACCATCGCATCGGCAAAGTTAAAACTTGGCCAGAATTTCAAATCAATAAAATCAACTACCCCGCCTCGTACAAAACGATCAATAAGATTGCTTAAACCTCCCGCCGCAATTAAAATAATCGGATTAAGATAAATTTTGTTTTTCTGGCTAAAATAAAAAATAGCAACCAAGACAAGTCCCAAAAAAGCAATCAGCCTATAATCTAAAAATCCAAATTTTGCCCCAAAAACGCCATAAGAATTCAAACTTGCAGAAGAACTAAAAAACTTTAAAACAAAAATTTTGCTAATTTGGTCAAACAAAATCAGAAGAGCAGTTCCTCCTGCTATACTAATCTTCCTCTGCATGAGTAGCGCAATAAACTGCTTCAGGATAAGCCTTTAATCTTCCAATTTCAATTGGCTGTCCGCATTTGACGCAAAGCCCGTATTTTCCTTCTTCAATTCTCTTAAGAGCAGCTTTAAATTCTTTAAGATCTTTTTCTGCTGTCTTGATTAGCGCCTGCTTTTCCTCTAGTTCCTCAAATTCCATCGCGTTATCTTCGTTGGTAGAGCCAATATCAACAAACTCGCGATTTTGGGCAATTTCCTTTTCAAGCCGCGCAATATTTTTCTCAATTACCGATTTCTGCTTTTTAACAAATTTTTCATCTATCATACAATTCAAATCTTAAGTCCAATATAGAAAATGTCAAGGGCATTCGGGGCTGGGCAATCTTTAATGTTGAAAATTTAAAATAAAAATGGGAGAATAATTTGGGCGCTGGCCGCTTAATTCAACAATCCTTTTCAGCCTGCAAAGTTTGCACGCAAGACGAGAAACACTTAAATCCATTTGCTTTAGTCAAATTTGGGCAGTTAGCTCAGCGGTAGAGCGCTTGATTCACATTCAAGAGGCCACTGGTTCAAATCCAGTACTGCCCACCAATTTTTGGCTTTCGCTTTTTCTTTCTAATTTATTATAATTCTGGTATTTTATAAAAGATGGATAAAAAATATAAGAACAGCCCTCTTTTTTCTGACTACAATGACTGGGAAGGAGAGGAAGAAGAGAAAGAAGAAAACGAATCAAATCAAAACACGTTGGCAGGATATCTGCTAGCTGTTTTTGATCTCATTAAAACTGTTGTTGTAGTCATTGTCTTAGCTTTAATCATTCGCCTTTTTGTCATTCAGCCTTTTATTGTTGATGGCCAGTCTATGGAGCCAAGTTTCAAAAACAATAACTACCTCATCACCGAAAAAATAACTTACAAATTCAGAGCGCCCGAGCGAGGAGAAGTAATAATTTTTCATCCCCCGGGCAATCCCTCTGTTAACTATATCAAGAGGGTAATTGGACTTCCGGGCGATACTGTTACCATTCAAGATGGTTCAGTTTATATTAACGGCAAAAAAATTCTTGAGCCATATTTGAATTCAAATAACGAGACCAAAAGCGACAACGGCGAGAAATATACTTTAACTCTTAAAGAGAACGAATATTTTGTTTTGGGAGACAATAGAACCCAGTCGCGCGACTCCCGGGAGCTGGGACCAATCCCATCAGCCAATATTGTCAGCCGTGTCTGGGTCAGATTACTTCCGCTCTCAGACATAAAAGCCTTTGCCGCCATCAACTACCAAACAATACCCTCAAACTAACTCCTTCATTGCCCCAAAACTCCCAATAAAAACCCGAATTTTTTCGTGAAAACCTGAATACTTAACTTTGACCGCCGCTGGATTTCGTGCCCCGCTTTGCGGGGCACGCCGCAAATTTTTTAGGCAAGAATTTTATTCTCTAGCGCCTCTTCAAACTCCCGTTTCAGTTGTTCGTTGCAAAATGCCGGGTTGATTAGGAATTTTGATTAAACGCTTGCGCTAATACGGATTGGCGTAAGGCGGAAAAGTCGGCGGCGGTTTGTTGCTGAAGTTTTTGAAGTTCGCGAGATTTTTGAGAAAGCGCATCCAAATACGCGACAATTTTTTTCTGTTCGGAAAGGGGTGGGAGGGGAATTTTTGCGTCTTCTAGAAAACCAATTGGTACTCGTTGTTGTCCGGCAGTGCCAGTCATGTGCCTTTCCGCTTCTTCTCGAAAAGCGTGACTGCCGACTATATAAAAAATCCATTCTGCTAAAACTTTGTCTCTTGGTCGAAGAACGTGGAATTCAGTGGACCCAAAACCAATACCGTTTTTTAGATTTTTGGCAATTGCAACTTTTCCATTTTCCATACAGGGCGTTATTTTGGCAAAAAGAATATCACCTTCCTTAAAGTATGTATAACCTTTTTTAACGCTACTCAATCTACGAAATTCATATTCTTTTATTGTCTGTGTAATTTCATCCACCGCTGACATAGGTACAAAAGAAACTAACAAGTTGTCCGATAAGCTATTCACTTCTTGCTTTTTGGGATTCAGTATTGCAATCTCTCTTAGTTTTTTAGTGGGCCAGTTTTCTTTTTTCGCACGGCTAAAAACTTGATGCAAAGCAGAAGGCAAAAGCGTGGCGGAGGTGGCGAGGGATTCGGCGCGCAAGCGCTCCGCCTCATCAATTTTCGCAAAAAGTTTTTCAATTTTTTCTACAATTCTTTTTTGTTCGGAAAGAGGTGGGAGAGGGATTTCAATTTCTTTTATATCACTTAATTTTAACGATGGGTAAGCTGGATCATTAATTAAGTTTCTCATGTCAAAATTACTAAGAAAAAGAAATAAATAATCTGGCGAAACATAAGATAAGTTAGTCTCTACGACAGCTAAATGACTTACAATATAAGCATCAATGCCGAGAATGGCTCTACTGTTTGTTAAAATTGCCGCCCCGCTTTTTGGAAAAACAATGCTATTCTTTTTTGCTTTTATAAGTCGTAGTTCTTTAACAGCTAAATCGTTGACATAATCACGAGTTTTAATAATATTTTTTATTTCCCCTCCATTTAAATCTGAAACGCGGACAAATGGATATTTGCCATTTTTAAAATATTTTGATGCTTGAGGAGCCGATGATCCGGCAAAAATTCTAGCTATTTCCCCAAGTTTTTTAGTGGACCAAGTCATATTGAAAAGTTGAAGTAAGAATTAACTCCATAATCATAAATAGTAACATAATTGCCGTTGACAGAACCTGAGAAATAACAGTTTTCGCCGTAATCAAAACCAGTAAACCGATTATTCTCTATCCGAATTGAAATATAGTGTTTTTCCCCATAATGATAAAGAGATGAGTAATTGCCAGAAATATGGCTACTTTGCGAATAATCATACGCGGTGATACCACTTTCACTCAAATTTATTGAGAAATTATAATATTGGGATGTAGTATAGTCATAAACCGCGGTTGTTTTTTTCCCCGATATGATACAAGCCATAATATATGCAATTGCTCTGCGCACGTGAGGTTTCATAATATTTTATTCTTTTTTTAATTCCCCGACAACCTTTTTTGCTCGTTCAAGTACATGGTCATAAGTTAAAATCGCTATATCGTGAAAGCTAGAATTTAAAATTTTGAATTGTTCTTTTTGTTCTTTAGACCAATTACTAGAACGGCTGTGAATTAATGTGATTCTAGGCTTCAATATATTTGCTCCAAGTCCATCTACTTTCTTTTTATCATTCATTCGGCGTTCCAATTCTGTAATATAGCGGGCACATTGCATTAGCGCTTTAGTGAGATCTGCAGATGGCATATTCTCGGCTGTCCAAAAACTAGCACTCGGTAATTTTAATTCGATAATATTCACAAAACCATCGTAGTCTTTAACAGGAATATCTGTTATATTTTCTTCATCAATTACGCGCTCTTGGAGAATTTCGACAAAATCGGAACCAAGTATCCATTGATTCGCCTCGAAAAATTTCTGCCATACGTTCTCGGCTCTGCTTACACCAAGTTTTTCTTTATATTCATTAAATGCTTGCTCTTCGGTAAGCAACCTCTCAAAGTGTACAACCGCGTTTTTTCTTTGAACTACATAATCAATATCTCCGATATCGATGAAACCTAAATTCTTCGCTATCTCCGCAATCTTTTTTCTGCCAAGTGGATCCGCAGCAACTAATTCAAGAAACCGTCGAGTTTCCTCTGCATTACCAATAATTGATTCTTCGAGCAGAATAGTTCTATTAGCGATTGCCTTCAAATCTAATTCAGAGAAAATATGAAGCAACTGAAGAATACGTTCAAAATCTAAAGTACTTAAATGAATTTTTTCAATTTTATTG
>Ga0078972_1001928_pt1 | contig 72624 bp, 72 predicted proteins | sample YelNatPaOPGAMG01_FD_67568 | JGI IMG/M metagenome (GOLD analysis project Ga0078972, IMG submission 67568) | Hot spring thermophilic microbial communities from Obsidian Pool, Yellowstone National Park, USA - OP-RAMG-01 (SPADES assembly) (version 2) | ecosystem: Environmental > Aquatic > Thermal... | reverse complement strand
TCAGCGAGCCCTTAAAAGAAGCGCCGAAGGTTTATGTGAAGCAGAATGGTGCTCCTGCGCAATTGGTAATTAGCGGTGGACAGTGGACAGTGGACGGTGGACAGTGTGAAGCAAAATACGATGTGGTAAGCGGCTACGACGGCCCTACCCTCATCACTATCGAAGTGACCGATTTAGCGAATAACGATTCACGAACCACGATTAACGATTCACTGACAGTTGACACCATTAAGCCGGTCTTCAGCAACATTCAGAGTGAAATCAGCAGTAATCCCGAGTTTATGAAGTTTGCTAAAGAGGGTTCGGAGGTCAAAATTAGTTTTGATGTTTCCGAAGGACTCAAATTTAATCCCGATGTTCGAGTAAATGAGAAAACCGCGACGTTTAGTCGCAGGTTTCCGAACCCAACCGGCGAATCTTATGAATACATCTATACGGTTTCTAACCATGACCGCGAAGGCAACGCGATCATTTCTATTTCCGGTTTCGATTTTGCTATGAATGAGGGAACCGCCGAAACCTCCTCTTCAGCCGAAGCTTTTGTGATTGACCTGACCAATCCCACAGTTGGTATTTCCGAAAATCCAGATCTCATTGCTAATCCTAGCCATTTTGCTACTAACGCTTCATCACAAGAAGCAGATCTTCAAACTTCAGTGCGCTACGAGATCAGCGAAGATGGATATGTCACCACTCGGGTTTACAAAGTCGATAACTATAAAACTACTTACACTCGCGAGGACTTTACCGAAAGCAAGTTAATCAAGGTCTTAGAAAGAAATGTATTTAAATATGCTGGGGTTTACTACAAGGATTGGAATGGGTCCATTGAGTTCAATCAAGCTCAATTTGATGTAAATAACAATGGCTTTGCTGATCCTGGAAAGTATGCATTTTTAGTTGAAGTTAGGGATCGAGCGGGTAATGTAACACAGCGGCTTTGGGGAGGGACGGTTTGGATTCAGGATAATGTGCTTAAAGTACAGGAGCCCGAGCAATTGAACCCCGACGGAACCCAGATGACTAATCCTCATCCAAAGTACTTTTCACCTAAAAATCATCCGGGTGATGAAGCTTATGGATTTGCGACCTATCGATTCAAAGTGCTTCTAGGCGTAACTCCCAAGTCTTATGCAGAGCCAGAACGCATTGAAGTCCTTGGAATTGAAGACGATATTGCCTGGCTAGAGGGTACTCCCAAGAAAGGCGGTTATTATACGGCAAGGGTTTATGATGAATGGGGAAATCTTGTGCGAATCATTGAAACCAAAGAATTTGCCACAGCCACTAATTACTATGTAAAGTGGGATGGTAAAGATGATGCTGGTCAGTATGTGCCTGACGGCAAATATTATATCAAAGTCGATGTGCGGGATTATTTGGGCGGTCAGGCCTTTGACAATTATATGACCCGGGAAGTTTATGTAGACAATACTTCTCCTGAAGTTATTGATAATCAAGCTGGTGATGACACTTGGAAAAACAATTCTCGCGCTGGTGATACTTATGATGTAGATTTTCGAGACTCAGGAACATATCCTTCAAAGCTTGCTTGGGCAAAGTACAGGATAAAGAAGCCCGATGGATCATACAGCGGCTGGTACAGCATCCCTCAAGTTGAAGGCAAAACATTATTTGACACAAACTGGTCGATCGACTTTGCCCAGTGCGGCGAAGGAACGAATTACATTTATGTTAGAGCGCAGGACATTGCCGGCAACCTAACTGAGCCAGCAAGTTATGTGTTTTATGTGAAGAAGGATACGACTCGCCCGATAGGAAACAACCCAGCCATTGTAATCAATGCGGGTGGGAATGGTTACACAAATAGTCGGAGCGTGAGTTTAAGTCTTTCGGCTACTGATCCAAATGGTTCGCGGGGTTCGGGTGTGTCGCACATGAAGATTTGGAATGATGGTCAATCTGAACCTCCAGATTTTTCTGCCGTTTCTTATAGTACCTTCACTTCCTGGACCTTAAGAGACTTAGATGGGCCGAGGACGGTCTATGTAAGGTTCAGGGATCTGGCAGGAAATTGGAGCTCAGATATTTACAGTGCCTCGATAATTCTCGATCGCGTGGCGCCTTCAATTGAAAACATTAGTGATTCTCCTGATCCTTTCAGCCCCAATGCGAGCCCAGGAGTAAAAGATTCTATAACTTTCAGCTATTCAATCAACGAGGATGCTACGGTAAAGATTTATATAGACGATTCTGAACAATTTTCCGAATTTAAATCTGCCGGTTCCCATTCCTGGCCCTGGCCACCAGGATCATCTGTTAGTGAAGGAAGTCACAGTTATTATATCTGGGCAGAGGATAGAGCGGGGAATTCACAGACGAGCTCGCCTTATTACTTTACAGTGGATAACACGCCGCCTGCGGCTCCTTCGGGTTTGAGTGCAACTTCAGGAAATGGCGTAGCAAATCTATCGTGGAATTCCGTAAGTGATGCAGATGGATATAATATTTACAGATCAAATGCCTATAACGGAACATATGTAAAGGTTAAAGACATGGTTTCGGGCACATCGTATCAAGATACAGGACTTACGAATGGAACCAGATATTGGTACAAGGTGACCGCTGCTGATTATGCGGGGAACGAGAGTGGGTTTTCTAAGTATGTATTAGCAACGCCAGGAATATTAAACAACACCAAAATTGCTTTTGTGTCAACAAGGGATGGTAACGTGGAAATTTATAAAATGAATACTGACGGAAACAACCAAGTTAGGCTAACCAATAATTCTGCTTGGGATGGTTGCCCAGTTTGGTCTCCGAATGGGGAAAAAATTGCTTTTGTTTCTAGCCGTGATGGAAACTATGAGATTTATCTTATGGATGCAGATGGAAGCAATTTAAAGAGATTAACCAACAATACGGCCGATGACTTTTCACCCTCGTTTTCTCCGGATGGAAATAAAATTGTTTTTTGTACAAATCGAGACGGGAATTATGAAATATATGTCATGGATACAAACGGTAACCATCCCATCAGATTAACAAATAACGTCGCTGCTGATATAAATCCTAAATATTCACCCGACGGAAATAATATAATATTTTCATCGAATCGTGATTTGAATTGGGGGTATGAGCTGTATTTAATGAAAGCAGATGGTAGTAGTCTGTCAAAGCTAACAAATAGTACTGGGTCAAGCTCTGATAATTATGCTTCCTTCTCTCCAGATGGCACCAAAGTTATTTTTTCTTCGGATAGAGAAAAAAGCACTTGGAATTATGACATTTATATTGTGAACTCTGATGGAACTAACCTAACCCGATTAACCAATAGTCCTACTTCAAACTATTATGCTTCCTTTTCACCTGATGGTACAAAAATTGTATTTGCTTCAAAAAGAGACGGAAGTGAAGAAGTCTATCTCATGGATCTCAGTAGCAATAATCAAGTTAGAATAACTACTTTAGGATTAAATAGTGCTCCTTCTTGGTCCCCATTTGCTCCTGGAATGGGGGGCTCTTCAGTATCTGAACAGGTAGCCACCCAATCCACCACCCTCGAAGCCCCAACCCTCATTTCGCCAAAAACTGGAGATCCTCCAGTTAAGACCCGTCGGCCCACCTTTGAGTGGAAGGCACCCAAAGGAATGTATGAGAAGTACTTGCCGGTGTGGGCGAAAGATAAGGCGGATCTTTCTAATCCGGCAAAGCGTGGGGAAGGGAGAACCATGCGCGAAGCAATTGACAGTACTTCTAAACCAAACGATCCTTATTCTTACTTTGCTTATACCATTCCTTACGTTGACCCAGCCCTTGAGGCAAATGTTCTTTATTACTGGACAGTCCTGGCTTCAACTGGGGAAACCACCGTGTCACCTGAAGCTGAGACCTTCCGCTGTGAACCCGATTTTGAAATCAGCGGCGTTACTAACTATCCCAACCCCTTCAACCCCAACAAAGAAGAAACCAATATTCGCTATAAGCTGAGCAGAGATGCGGATGAGGTAAAGATTAGAATCTACGATATCACCGGAGCTTTGGTGGTTGAACTTGATGGAGATACCCAGGGTGAAGGAACCAGCATGATGACCAAGTATAACGATAGAAAGTGGAACGGACGAAATGGGAGGGGGGATGTGGTGATGAATGGGATTTATCCGTTTGAGGTGGTTGCAAGGTCGGGCGATAAGGTGGTGAGTGGGAGAGGGAAAATTGCAGTGCTGAAATAAGTAAGCAGTAAGGAGTAGGCAGTATGCAGTATAGGGGATATAGAGATTTAAAGGTTTATCAACTTGCTTATCGTTTGGCTATGGAAATCTTCGAAGAAACAAAAAGGTTTCCAAAAGAGGAGAGGGACTCGCTTACCGATCAAATCAGGAGATCGTCGAGAAGTGTCCCAGGTAATATAGCAGAAGCCTGGAAGAAAAGATTTTATCCTAAAATGTTCGTGAGCAAGATTGTAGATGCGGCAGGGGAAGCTGGCGAGACAGAATTTTGGTTGGATGTTTCCAAAGATAGTGGTTATATGTCGTTAGAGAAATATAAATATTTTATGTCGGGATATGACGAAGTTAATCGTATGCTTTATAGTATGGCAGATAAACCCGAAAAGTTTAGTAGGTGATGAACGTGAGGAAAATTAAATTATTTTTAATACTGCTTACTGCCTACTGCCTACTCCCTACTTCCGTGCTTGCCCAGGGCCAAGCCGGGACCGACATTGCCGTCCTCAAGGCTGGCGTAGGCGCTCGTCCCCTGGGTATGGGCTCTGCTTTCACGGCCATTGCTAACAATGCCGATGCCCCCTACTGGAACCCGGCGGGACTAGGGTTTGTCTCAAGTAATGAAATTACCACCGCACAAACAAAACTCTCAACTGATGCGGATCATTATTACCTTAGTTATGTTAGACCTGCCCTTGGTGGAACCCTTGGGGTTTCGTGGATTCAGGTGGGGCTGGGAAACATTTCTCAAAACTTAGCCACAACTGATGCTTATAACGAAGTTCAACAGGTTGGTATTTTTAGTTACTTTAGTAATGCCTATCTATTGTCTTACGGCAAAAAACTAAATGATCACATCTCGGTGGGGCTAACGGCTAAGTACTTGACTTCGGATATGACAAGTATTTCGGGAGGGCAAGCGTGGGGCTGGAGTGTGACGCCGGGGATATTGGTTAAAATGAATGTAGGGACAGGGCTTGTCTCTGTCCGAACTGAACGGACAGCTGTCCCTACATTAGAACGGACAGCCACGAGGGCTGTCCCTACATTAACCATTGGTCTAAAAATAGACGAGCTTATCAACTGGCAAAAATGGGGGACCGACACTACAGAGCAGGCCCCGCCCAAGCTTCGGCTGGGGTTGGCGTATAAACTTTCCAATCCGGGGCTTTTTTCCCTTGATGTCAGTCAGATCTTAAGGTCGAATTATTCACCCGAGCTATCCCTTGGTTACGAGTGGGCACAAAATGGGTTGTCACTGAGAGTGGGCTACAGCGATGGAGGGCTCACCGCCGGGGCGGGTTTTCAGACGGGACATGCCCGAGTTGACTACGCCTATGTCACCCAGCAAGCCCTTTCCAAGGAAAATGTTCATCGGGTGTCTTTGAGCGGGGTTTGGTAGATGGGGTGAAAAATTCTTTAATAAAGAGAGTGAAAAATCGTGCGGCGCTTTGCGTTATCAATATGTTTTCTATTTGTCTTTCTAGGTTCTATCACTTGGGCCTTAGAAGCCATCTATGCTAATGATTACTGCTTAAGTATCTATCCCAATTATCCTCCCTACATTGGCGATCTAATTACTATTCGCGTTAAAACTTTTGTGCCGGCTGAAAAAGTTACGCTTTATTCTGACCGAGAGAAAGAAATTCCTATGAAGTTTCGCGAAGGGTTTTGGTGGGGAAAGTTTAAGATTCCAGATGATTATAAAGTGGGTAGTCACTTTTTTACCGTTTGGATTAGATATCCAAGATTTCGACCCACTAAGATTGAGCCTGCTTGGATAAAATCGGTCCTCTGGTATAAGATGATAAAAAAGCCCCCCTTGCTTACTTCTGAAGCCGTTTCCCTTCCTCCGGAACTTACCCTAGAGGCCGAAAAGGAAGAAGAAATTCCGCTGGTAACGGGAGAAGCGGTAACGATTCAAGTTCCCAGCATTGAAGTTTCACCCTTTATGGTCAAAGGAACTAAAACTTTGTATTTTACCTCAAAGAGTATCGAAGGAAGCAAAGAAGGATTTTTACCCGAGCAAACCCGACAGGAATCACTGCGCTTAAATATCTCGGGCAAAACCGATAATACCGAGGTTGATGCTACTTTTATCAGCACCAGCAGTATGGGTACCACCCAGGTTTCGCAAAGAGAGGATAAAGTTTCGGTTTTGGTTAAAAAAGGAAGTACCGAAGCTTATCTGGGTGATTTTACCTCGGATTTGAAAGAGACAGAATTTACGAAACTAGAGAAAGTTTTGTCAGGGGTTTGGGTGAGGGGAAGTTATGATAAGTGGGGATTTTACACTCTTTACTCTTCGCCCAAAGGACAGTCCCAGTTCTTCAGAGGTTATGGAGATGGCACCCAAGGTCCCTATGCTTTGGGCACTTCCCCGATTGTGATTAACAGCGAGCAGGTGTATGTCGACGGAGTTTTGCTCAAGCGAGGTGACGATTATACCGTCGATTATCAAGCAGGAACTATTACTTTTACTAAAAGAACCATTGATCCTCTTTCAGTGATAAATGTCTATTATGATTACAGCGGTATTCTTTACCAACATGCTACTTACGGCCTGCGTTTAACTACAAAGCCTAATGAGCGTTTAAAATTAGGAGTAACTTATCTTAACGATTCGGACCAGCCCGCAGAGACCACGGCCGAAGTGAAGCCTCAGAGCCATTATGTAGTGGGGGCAGATGGCAGTTTTGTTTCCGAAAGTTTAAGCGTCAATGCCGAAGGAGCTTATTCTTATAAAAATTTAAATCTGCTGGTTTTGGGGAGTGAAGAAGTGGGTAAAGCGGTTAAGCTCGATTTGGCTACCCAACTTGGTCCCTTGGGACTAACGGCTTATGGCAAAAAGGTTGGAGCCCAATTTTATCCTTTGGCAGAAGAGGCACCTAAGCAAGCGGTAACGGCTTACGGGGGAACACTGGGTTTTCGGCCGCTAAGTTATTTTGGAAGCAGTGGAAATTATAGTTATGAGAAATATACTCAAAGCGGCGTAACTTATGAAAATCTTTACCAAAGCGCTAAAGCTAGCTTGACCCCCGAAAAATTTCCGTCACTAGAATATAGTTTTTCTCAAAACGAAGAAAGCAACGATCCGGTAACAGGAACTCCTATCCAAAGAATTATTACCCGAAATGCCGCAGAAACTGCTTACCGCTTTGGTATTTTATCTTCTACCCTTCGAGGAAGCACCGAAAGGTGGTTAAATCGTTATCCTTCTGAAGAAGCAACCGATTATAAGAAAGTTAATTTAGGGTTGTCAACGGTGGGATTAGAAAAGATTACTTTTACTTCTAACGTGGGGCTTGAGGAACGCAGGGAACCAGATGGTTCGCTTCCTTATCGCAAAACTTATGATCTAAATTTGTCGGCCACCCCCAATAGAGCTTATATGACTTCGGTTTCTCTTCAGTATCAGGACGATAGCAAAGAAGGAGTTAAGAATGTGACGGACCTTTCTTACAAAGTTGAGCCCCACGAAGCTTTTAAAACTGAAGGAAAATATACCATAACTACTCTTAAAGAAGATTTTCCAGCTTCACTAACTAGTGAGGAAGCAGTTTCTAAGCAAGTTGGTTCATTTTCTTTTGACCTTCGTCCCACTTCCTATTTGCGTCTGCGTTATCAGTATAAACCAAACTTTACTAAGATTTTATCGACGGGGGACCTTAGTTTTAACAACGAACAACAGCAAGCAGAATTAAATTTTATTCCCAGAAGCGACGTTTTTGTGGGGCTGCTTTACAAGCTTGGGCGGGCTTTTGATATTAAGAAGGACTATCAGGTTTCGGGAGTGCCTAATTACACCATAAAGCAAGATACTTCGGATACCGACTCGACCCTTTATACTTTAAAGTTTGCTCCTTTTCAGATCTGGTCTACAGAATTTAATTATTTACTAGAGTATGGACGAACGACTTCGTTAGTTACTACTGAACCTCTCTCTTACACTCCCGGGAGAAGTTTTAGCAGAAAATTCGATGCTTTAGTTCGAACCTCTCTTTCAGAAAGATTTTCCATTGATTCTCGCTACACTTACCAAAGAAACACGCAAGGAACCGGCGAAGCTGAAACTAACCTAATTGATGGGGTAAGCCATACTGCTTCTTTCAAGGGAATTTGGAATGCTTCTGAAGCTTTAAGTCTTAATTTTTCTGCTTCTTACTCTAAGACGATAAATAATTTGTTGCCTGATCCCATCACTTACACTATTTCGCCAGGCCTGGGCTTTACTTATCGGCGAGGTGACTTGCTGAGGGTAGATTTTAATTTTACCTATGCTAAGTCCTACGCGGGCTCAGAAAATCAAAAATGGAATTATTCTTTGCAAGCAAAATATAGTTTAAGCGAATATGTTAATGTGACCCTGCGTGGAGAAAGAGAAATTAGTTCTCAGCCCGATTATAAGTTAACAGATTTCGCCGGAGGGGTGGAAATTAATCTTTAGGCTTTCCCCATTCTTCTTTTTTCTGAAGGTGTTTTTCAAAAGTTTCTACCACCATCTCTGTTTCTTTTCCTTCAAAAAAGCGGTCAATAGTCTTAATCAGTTCTTCTGGATCGAAGGGCTTGGTAATATAATTTACCACAAAGCCTGCAGTAGCTCGATCCCATTTTTCCATATCTTCGTAAGCGGTAACCATGGATATCCCAATATCTTCTCCGTACTCTTTACGGATTTTTTCTAATAACTGCAACCCGTCCATGCCGGGCATTTTAATGTCGAGGAGGATCATTCCAATTTTATTTCCTCCAAAGCCAAAAAGGATTTTGTTTTTAGCCAAGTGTTCTAGGGCTTCTTTGGCTGAATAAGCAGTAATCGCTTCGTAGCGGTTAGTCCTTCTTATAATTTCTGCGATAGAATTAGCCAGGTCTACCTCGTCATCTACCACCATAACTAAGGGTTTTGCCATAGTAGTTACCTCCTCTCTCATTATTATTTTCGCACATAGTGAAAAAAAATGCAAGGATGTGCTATAATTATGTTTGTGCTAGTTTTAGGGATCGACCCAGGAGTTGCCTCTACTGGTTTTGGCCTGGTCAGGCAAAATGGGGATCGACTTTTGCAAGTGGATTGCGGCTGTATTGCTACGGTTCCTCAAAATAGTCCTCAAGAGCGTTTAGTAAAAATTTATCATGAGCTTAAGAAGCTACTCATTGATTATAAGCCGCACGCTGTAGCTTTAGAGAGAATTTATTTTGGGGCAAATACTAAAACGGCTATGGGAGTGGGGCAGGCGCGGGGAATAGCTCTTTTAGTTGCGGCGGAGAGAAAAATTGCTGTTTACGAATATACTCCTTTAGAAGTAAAGATAGCCGTTACCGGTTACGGGAAGGCTGATAAGTATCAGGTACAACAGATGGTAAAAACCTTGCTTAAACTTTCTGAAACTCCTAAGCCCGATGATGTGGCAGATGCCTTGGCGGTAGCTATTTGTCATTTGCATTCTTACAAATTGCTTAGTTTATGATTTCGCACTTAAAGGGAATTTTAGAACATGTGGCTCAAGACCATGTGGTAGTTGAGGTCGAAAATATCGGCTACCGGGTTAATGTTCCCACTTCAACCTTAAATCATCTTCCCCCCTTGGGAGAACAAGTAAAATTGTTTACTATGCAAATCGTGCGCGAAGATGATATTTCTCTTTACGGTTTTCTTTCCCGAGAAGAACGCTCGCTTTTTACCTTATTGATTTCCGTTTCCGGGGTAGGACCTAAGTTGGCCTTGGCACTTATTTCTGGCTTTCCTCTGGATAAACTGGTAGCGGCCATTGCTCAGGGAGATGCAGCTCTTCTTTCTTCTGTTCCGGGAATTGGGCGCAAAACTTCAGAAAGAATTATCGTAGAACTTAAAGAAAAGATTGGTAAGGCCTACGCCTTGAAGCCCCAAGAGATGACCCTGGGCCTAAAAGGAGAAAAAACAGTCCTTTCGGATGCCCTTTCCGCTTTGATTGCTTTGGGCTACTCCCCAAAAGAAGCAAGAGAGGCCATCATGCGGCTGAATTTGGAAGAAGAAAAACCGATTGAAGAAATTATTAAAGCAGCCCTTAAGGTTTTGGTTTAGATTTGTTCTTGTGTCAAGTGATGTTTGATTTGTTAGAATAAATTGTATCATGGCTATTACGAAAAAAGATATTGAAAAGTTATCTGAGATTTTTGCTACTAAGAAAGACTTAGAGGCTTTTGCTACTAAGAAAGATTTAAATCTTCTTAGAGAAGAAATGAACGCAAAATTTGATCAAGTTGACAGAAAATTTGATCAAATTACTGCAAACCTCGATTGGCTTATGGGCAAAGTTCAGAAAATTCTTGATGAATTGGTTGTTATTGCTCACCACTACCGAGAACACGAACTTCGGCTAGAAGACCATGAAAAAAAATCGGAGTTCTCGAGGTAAAGGTTGGCACTTGATTTACTATAGTTTACTAAACACCCCCCTTTCTGCCCAGCGCATTATTTTTCTTAGCCAATAAGTTTCTTCCCGACCATGATTGACGAAAATGGAGTAGATTTTAAGAAGATTTGCTCCCAGAATGTCCATAAAGAGTTGATCGCCAATCGCGGCGGTTTCTTCCGGTTTAGCTTCTAATATTTCCAGCGACTTCCAAAAAGCAAAGGGAAGGGGTTTAAAACTTAAAGAAAGAGCTGGAAGCCCCAAAGTGCTGCCAAAGTATTTTACTCTCAGAGGGTGATGACTATTAGAAGTGAGACAAATTCTAAACCCTTCTTCTTTGCGGCTAGCAATCCACTCGAACACCTCGGGATAAACATCGTGCACACTGCGGGGAATAAGAGTATCATCAATGTCTAAGATTAAAGCCCGGATTCCTTTGGCTTTCAAACTTTTAAAATCAATCTCTTTGATATCCCTGACTATTTCCTTGGGACGAAAAAGATTTTTTATTACTTCCCAAAACTTATCCATGGCTAATCATTTATTCTTTCAAACCAAATTTTATTTTCTAGACCTTTTAATAATTTTTCAAAATCGTTTTTAAAATCGGGAGAGACCATCAATTTCAGTTTAGCATAAGGGCCTTCTTCTGGTTGGGGAGTTCGGATGGCGGCCATCCCCTCAAAAGCCTCAAAGTAAGGACAAATTAGATAAATATCTTCTTTTTTGACCTTTAAATAATAATTTAGAGAATCTTTCATAGCTTTTCTATGTAGAAGAAAATAATGGCCGGCAGCTCTTTATAAAGAGTTTTGTTTATTTCTTTCAATTTTATTTCGCGCTCTTTTCGAAAAGGGATGCCGATTACTGAAACTTGGTCAAGCAGTAAATCAACTTTTGAGTTGTGATAGCCGGTAAAGTTAGCTGGGGCCTGGCTTCGGAAAAGGGGTTCTAAAAGAAGGTAGCTTTCTGAAACCTGGGGTGAGGCAGTAGCTTCTTGGGTAAAAAGTTTTTCAATCTCAGCCTTGTACCCCATAAGAAATAGATGGTGCTTGCGCAAAGCCAATTCTCGATTCCAAGTTTCTTCTTCACGGTAGCTAACTTGAACTCTTTTAATTTTCATGCCTATATTTTTTAAATCTTCTTCAATCTTTTTGGCAATTTCGATGGTTTTCACTCCATCGGTATGAAGCAGCGTAAGTTCTTTTAAACGGGGATCATTAAGTTGATATTTAGCACGACGCATAAGGGTCTTTGCATAAGAGAGATTTCGTTTATAAGGTAAAAGGGTGGGATCATAGCCCTCCATTCCTGGAGGAATAAAGCTGGCAGGAACGGCAGCTTCTTCCACGATTTGCTGGACGATGTATTCCATATCTAAACAATGGGCCACTGCTTGTCTAACCTTTAGATTATCAAAAGGAGGTCTAGTGAGATTAAAACCTAAAAACCAGATGCCGTCGTAGGTCTTTGCATAGGCCTGCGACCAATTAAACAATGTCACAATTAAACAAATCCCAAGCAATAATTTGTTTAGTTGGGTTTTGTTTAATTGTTTAATTAGGTTGTGTATTTTCCTCAAAAAGGCTTCCACCATGAGCATCAATTGCTACCAGGGCGGGAAAGTTAAGCACTTCAAGTTCTAAAACTGCCTCTGGCCCAAGATCGGGATAAGCAATAACTTTTGCCTGCTTTACGTGTTTGGAAAGTAAAGCAGCAATTCCTCCGGGAACCAGAAGGTAAACGGCTTTATATTTTTTCAGCAAGTTGACTACTTGTGGACTCCTGCTTCCCTTACCCATGGTTGCTTTTAAACCAAGTTTTAGCAGAGGCTCCAGAAAGCCATCCATGCGCGAAGCGGTCGTGGGCCCAATAGAGCCAATGATTTTTCGGGGTGGGGTGGGAGTTGGGGAGGCGTAAAAGAGAATTTGACCTTCGGTGGGGAAGGGGGGAAGATCTTTGAATCGCTTATGAGCGGCATCTCGCGCCACATAGATCTTGCCCGAGATCAAAACTTGATCTCCTACTTTTAGTTTCTCAATGATTTTGTTAGATAATGGTGCTTTTAACGCGATGGGCATGGCATTCTATGTTTACCGCAACTGGCAGGGAAGAAATGTGGCATGGGTATTTTTCAATATTCACTGCCAAAGCGGTAGTTTTTCCTCCTACTCCCATGGGTCCTATTCCTAAGGAATTAATTTTTTCAAGCAATTCTTTTTCCCAGAGGGCGGTGTCTTTTTCGCTGTGGTGTTTTCCTATTTCTCGAAGAAGCGCTTTTTTTGCTAGAATCGGGGCATAGTCAAAGGTGCCCCCAATCCCCACACCTACAATGAAGGGCGGACAAGCGTTGGGTCCGGCAGCTTTTGCGGTTTCAATAATAAAATGGCTAATTTCTTCTTTGCTAGAAGTAGGATTAAACATTTTAAGCGCGCTGCGATTTTCCGCACCTCCCCCTTTGGCGAGAAGAGTGATCCGAATTTTTTCTCCGGGAACGATTTCACAGTGGATAAGGGCCGGGGTATTGTCTTCGGTGTTCTGGCGGCGAAGCGGATCATTAACCATTGATTTTCTTAAGTACCCTTCATGGTAGCCCCGACTTACCCCCTCATTGATGGCTTCAACTAGGGTTCCTTCCACGAGGCGCACTTCTTGCCCCACTTCTACAAAAACCACGGCTGAGCCGGTGTCTTGGCAAAGGGGGAGTTTTTCTTTTCGAGCAATTTCTGCATTAAGGAGAATTTGCCGAAGAATTTCTCTTGCCCTGGGAGATTCTTCCGTTTTTAAAGCCCGGTTTAAGGCTCTTTCTACATCTTCTGGAAGGTTAAAACTTACTTCAAGGCAAAGTTTTTTAACGGCTTCGGTTATTTTTTTTGCGGCAATTTCACGCATTGTAATTTAACTGCCTCAGCTGCTTTTTGCAGCCTAGTTTTTTCCTCTTCGGTAAGATCAATTTCAATAATCTCTTCGACCCCATTTTTCCCAAGCCTAGCAGGAACCCCCAAACAAACATCGGACAAGCCGTACTGACCATTTAAGTAACAACAGGTATTAATAACTTTTCTTCGGTTAAGAATTATAGTTTCGGTCATATTAGCTGCGGCAGAACCGGGAGCATAGTAGGCCGAGCCGGTTTTAAGGAGTTCAACAATTTCCGCTCCCCCCTTGATAGTGCGCTCTACTATCTGTTTAATTTGTTCCGAACTCATAAGTTCCGTGATGGGCTTGCCTGAAACGGTAGAAAGCCGCGGGATAGGAACCATAAGATCCCCGTGACTCCCCAAAACCTCAGCGTACACTTCTTTAAGAGGAACTTTTAGCGTTTGGGCAATAAAGAACTGCATGCGAGCCGCGTCAAGCAGAGGAGCCATCCCAAGCACCCGGTTAGCCGGATAACCAGATATCTTTAGCGCGTAATAGGTCATGATATCAAGGGGATTGGAGACCATCAACAAAATAGCATGGGGGGAAAATTTGACGATGTTTTCAACCACACTTTTTATGATTTCTGCATTTTTTAGAATCAGGTCTTCCCGGCTCATTCCGGGCTTACGGGCTAGGCCTGCAGTGATAACTACCACGGAAGAATCTTTGGTATCTTCATATTTATTGGTGCCGATAAGGTGGGGGTCAAATTCATCAAGGGCTCCGGCTTGGGACATATCTAGGGCTTTTCCCTGAGGAAGTCCTTCTATTACATCAAGCAGTACAATTTCGGCAATGCCCTTTTGGGCTAAGCGGTAAGCACACTGCCCCCCGACATTTCCTGCTCCCACAATTGTAACTTTGGGTTTCATGATTAATGATTATAACAAAATTTGCGTGAAATTAGAAGGAAAAAATAGCGAAAAAACCATAGAATGCTTTCACAGTTATTTCATAATTCATTAGTGTTATTAGCTACTGGACCTCGGGGTTCTTACCGGGCCGCTCGTTCTGGTCCCCTGCGCTGGCAGTATTATCACGAACTACAAGTTGCTTACAAACTTGCTTGGGTTGTCGGGTTAGTATCAGATAAAGTATTTAGGACGGAAGGCCAGCAAATAAATTTTGTGGTGGGAGAAAATCTGGTAAAAATTAAAAAAGTTGAGGAACTGCTGGCTCAACTTAAGAAGGAAGGGTGGATTACGCGAGTTTGGGCGGGGAAAGTTTTTTATCCAGAAAGAATCCCGGGGCAGGACCAGGAATTGACCCGCAAAAGGCTGGTAGAGGAAATTGCTAAGCGATTTAGTAAGATAAGAGGTTTTGGCTCCCTGGAAGGAGAGGAACTTATAAGGAGGTTGCAAAGCAAGAAAGTTTGGAACATGTTGGTTAGGGAAAGTAGGGGAACCTTTTTTCAAGGGATGACCCACTTTATGGGATCTTGGGGACTGTATGATGTGCTTTTGAATCGCTTGGCCATTGATATGGCGGCTGGGGCCATTTTGCTGGAACACAAAAAATATGATGTTAAAATTGCCAGTACTACTTATCCTGAAATGATTCCTGACCCTTTGTGGGTAGTGGCCGAGAAGGAAGCCCGGGAAAAAGATATCGAAGAAATAAAATTTGCGCTGCAGGCTGATAACCCAAAGGAAATTCCTTCTTTGAATATCCCTGATTATCAGGGTTATGCCGAACACACTTTTGTTATTTCTGATGTTCACCTGCGCGAATATCATCATGAAAACACCGAAGATCTGCTGCGTTTTATTTGGATGGTAAAACGGCTTAATGGCAGATTAATTATTAACGGCGACTTTTTTGATATTTGGCGCTCAGGAGGGTTAGAAAAGAGTTGGGTTAATAATACCAGGGTAATTAATGCTCTCGCAAAATTAAAAGAAGTTATTTTTGTGGCGGGAAATCATGATGAATTTTTATCGAAGCTTGTTTATCGGGGAGGGATTTTAGCTAATCCTCGATGGAAAGTGGTGGAAAGTTATGTCAGTCCGGATAAAAGAATTAGGGTGATGCATGGGCACCAATTAGATAAGTTTTGTCGACCGGGTTCTTGGATTGGGCGCTGGGTTACCAAAGCCGTAACCAGAATGGAAATGTCAAGGTTACGTCGTTTTCTTGAGAAGTTGAACAATTTAACGCGCGGGGCCTTTTCTTTTTTAATTAAATTTTTTGGGATTTTCTTTGGCCCTAGGTTATCAAATCGTTTAGAGCTTATTTCCCGCTTATTTTTACCCACCTCTTATGTTTTAAAAAGACAAGAAAGGAATATCATGGAGTGGCTGTGTTCTGAGGTGGAAACCGCTATTATGTTGGATAATCTAACTTTAAGCGAACGAAATCCTTTGGTTTTGGTTATTGGGCACCTCCATTATGAGGGGATCTCCTTTTTATTGGAAAGAGTGAGGAGAGCAGTGCAAAGGGAATATGGTTCGAAAGTACGATTAATTATTACCGATTCTTGGCTGGGAGCAGAGGGATATGTGGGAGATTATGCAGTTATTTTAGAAGAGAAGTTTGGGGAGCAAGAAAAATTCCTAGTGAGAAAAGAAGTTTGGCAGCGGTCAGAAAAAGTTACTGATTAGCTAAGCGAGCGAATTCTTCTAAGCTTAGTTCTTCGGGCCGGCGGCTTAAATCGATCCCTTTATTTTCCAGGTTAAACTCGGCTAAAGAATTTTTTAATTTTTTTCTCCTTTGCTGAAAGGCCGTGTGAACCAGATCAAAAAATAGTTTTTCGTTTTTAACTTCATACTTGGGCGTAGAATAAGGTTTAAGGACTATAATGGCCGAACTTACCTCCGGCCAGGGGTAGAAAGAGGATTTAGAGACAAAGGAATCAATTTTAACTTCAGCATGATATTGCACAAAGATAGAAAAGGAACCGTATTTTTTCGTGCCGGGAGAGGCGGCCATACGTTCTGCCACTTCCTTTTGCAGCATTAAAACTGCCAGTTGAGGTTTAATTTTTGTTTTAAGTATTTTTTCCATGATGGGGGCGGTGATGTAGTAAGGGAGGTTACCCACGACTTTGTAGTTTCCTTCTGGGCAGAAAGAACTTAGGTCCATTTTTAGAAAATCCCCATGAATGAATTCAATATTAGCGTAATCCTTTAAGACCTCTTTGGCAATTTTCAAAAGTTCTTTATCCACCTCAACCGTGGTTACTTTTTGCACGTGATCTGCTAATTCTTTGGTGAGAATGCCTAGCCCCGTTCCGATTTCAAGCACGTGGTCCTTTTTAGTTAGTTCGGCTGCCATCAAGATTCTTTGCACAACCTGGGGATCGACTAAAAAGTGCTGTCCCAAGCGTTTGCGAGGATGCCTTCCGTAGGTGGCAAGGAGTTCCTTGGTGATTTGGGCCAGGGTAGGGTTCATTTACTTTTAGAAAAATGCGCGGCAACTTTGATAGCTTCCATTAAACTTTGGGGATTAGCCCAGCCTTTTCCCACAATGTCAAATCCAGTGCCATGATCTACCGAGGTACGAATGAAGGGTAGTCCCACGGTAACATTAACCGAGCGATTAAATGCTAAAAGCTTAAGGGGGATAAGACCCTGGTCATGATACATAGCGACCACGATGTCAAACATGCCGCTTTTTGCCAAGTAAAAGATAGCATCCGGAGAAATAGGCCCCTCAACATTAATTCCAAGTTTTTTTGCTTCATCGATGGCGGGTTTAATAATTTTAATTTCTTCTTTTCCAAAGATTCCGCCTTCGCCTGCATGGGGATTGAGCCCCGCTACGCCGATTTTAGGTTTTCTGCCTCGCACGCGGCTCAGAGTTTCATGGGCTAACTGAATAGTTTTTAGAATTTTATTTTTGGTAAGGTGACGGCTAACTTCGCGTAAGGGCAAGTGAGTTGTGGCAAGTATCACCCAAAGAGGGTCAGAAACGAACATCATCGCGTAATCTTTAGTTTTGGTGCGGGCGGCCAGGATTTCGGTGTGCCCCTGGAAACGGAAACCAGCTTTGTGAATGGCTTCTTTGTTGATGGGAGCAGTAACAATGGCGTATATTTCCTTTGTCTGGGCAAGGTCAATGGCTTTGTTTAAATATTCAACTGCTGCTTTTCCTGCGGCTTTAGAAATTTCCCCCAATTTGATTTTAGCGGGGTCAGCATTATTTAGATCTAAAACATCAATGGTGTCAGGGGAAAATTTTGCTTCCGAAACTTTTTTAATAGAATTAATCTCGATTTTTTCAATTTTTGAAATTTTTAACCCTAGCCGTAGAAAACGCCGATCTCCAATGACTAAACAATTGGCAATCTTTTGGATTTCAGCTGAGGCAAGGGCTTTGACACAAACTTCGGGACCAATCCCCGCGGGATCCCCCATGGTTACTCCGATAATTGGCTTACCCATTATACTTGATCCCTGCTTTTTTCATGCGCAAGAGTGCTTCTTCAAGCCGCAGCTCGTCTTCTACTAAAGAAATTCTAATAAATCCTTCGCCTAAACTTCCAAAACCCGTGCCGGGAGAAACTACGATGCCCGCTTCGTGCAGAAGATGGTGAGTAAAGGAAAGAGAATTAAAACCGCTAGGGACTGGCGCCCAAACATACATGGTAGCCATGGGCTTCTTGAGTTTCCAACCTAAGGAGTTCATCCCTTCTACTAAAAGGTCTCTTCTTCTTTGATAGCAGCGGCGCATGTTTTCTAGATAACCATCTTTCATTTGCAAAGCAGTTATGGCAGCCTTGGTTACCGCCGGAAAAGTTCCATAGTCAAGATTAGTCTTCATTTTTCTAAGAGTTTCTATGATATCTTTATTCCCAACTGCAAACCCAACTCTCCAGCCGGCCATCCCGAAGGTTTTGGAAAGAGTATGAAATTCAATTCCTATTTCTTTAGCTCCAGGGATAGAAAAGAGGGAAGGCGGTTTTTTCCCTTCAAAGTAAAGTTCAGCGTAAGCAAAATCGTGCACTAAAATTAATTGATGCTTTTTAGCGAAGGCTACGGCTTCTTCGAAAAATTCTTTGGGCGCGCAAGCTCCGGTGGGATTGGTAGGATAAGATATAATTAACATCTTAGCTTGATCGGCAATGGAAGCATCAACGGTCTTAAGGTCGGGAATAAACCCGTTTCTTTCAATGGTAGGTAAAACAAAAACCTCGGCCTCCGCTAAACTTGGCCCACGGAAATGAGCAGGATAAGCAGGTTGGGGAACCAAAACTCGATCCCCAGGATTAAGAAACGCCCAGGCAAGGTGAACCAACCCTTCTTTGCTTCCGATTAATTCTATAACTTCCTGAGGTTCAATTTTTATTTGATATTGACGATGACACCACTCTATGACGGCTTTTTTAAACTCGGGTGAGCCCTCAAAGGAGGCATAACGATGACTTTGGGGATTCTTAAGGGCTTCTACTAGGGATTCAATTACTTGAGGGGGGGGTGGAAGATTGGGGGAACCAATAGAGAGATCAATAAGGTCTTTCCCCTTTTTTCTTTCCTCGGCCTTAAGCTGGTCGAGTAAAGCAAAAACGTAAGTAGGTAGTTTTAACAGTCGTTGTGCTTCTTCCATGGTTTAAAGTGCAATTCCTAGAGCAGTGCTTTTGCTGCTCCGAGTTTTAAAGTAGTTGCTAATATATTAGCACTTCGATAACCTTAATGCAAGCACCTAGAGGTTGATACCTTGCGAATTACACAAATATTTATGCGGGCATGAAATGAACTTCTGACAAAAGGGCCGGCCAAAACTTTTAATCCCAGACCTTCACCAAACTTTTTATATTCTTCAAACTCTTCTGGGGTCACAAATTTTTCCGGTTGAAGGTGAAGCTTTGATGGGGGCAAATATTGACCGATAGTTACCATATTGCAATCTACTTCCTTTAGATCGTATAGAACCTCACGAATTTCTTCGTCACTTTCCCCTAGCCCAACCATAAAACCGCTCTTAGTGTAAATCTTTGGGTTGAAAATTTTAGTTTGACGCAAGATGTTTAATGACCGTTTATAATCTGCCTGTGGCCGAATCTTTGGATAAAGGCGGGGGACAGTTTCGAGATTATGGTTAAGAACGTAAGGGCGAGCCTCAAGAGCTGTTTTCAAGGGTTCTTCTTTTCCTTGAAAATCTGGAATTAGGACTTCAACTTGCAATTTGTAATTTGCAATTTGTAATTTGCTGATTACTGCGGCAAATTGGCTAGCTCCCCCATCCGGCAGATCGTCACGCGTGACTGAGGTAACGACCACATACTTCAAACCCAGTTTTTTGACTGCTTTAGCAATCCTTTCTGGTTCTTCCGGGTCAGGAGGTAAGGGCTTTCCTTTGCTTACTCCGCAAAACGCGCAGTTTCTAGTACAGATATTTCCCAAGATCATAAAAGTACAGGTATTTTGAGAAAAACATTCGCCGATATTTGGGCATTTAGCTTCTTCACAAACCGTATGTAGTTCAGGGGGTAAAATGGTTCGCAGCTTTCTAATGTGTCTTTGTTTAGGGATTTTTTTGAGCAAATAACTAGGCAGCACTGCTAAGTAATTTTTCCATTCTTTCTCGGCTAATGGCGTGGGCTAGAGCTTGGTCTTTGGAGATTAACCCTTTCTTAAATAATTCAAAAAGGGAGTTATCCATGGTTTGCATGCCGTATTGGGAACCGAGTTCAATCATAGAATAAAGATCTTGGGTTGCACCTTTACGGATAATATTGCGGATGGCAGGAGTGGCCACCATAACTTCAAAGGCTCCAATGAGTCCTTTTCCGTCTTGGCGCGCTAAGAGTTGCTGCGAGATAATAGCCTGCAGGGTAAGAGAGAGTTGGGTGCGAATTTGTCCTTGTTGATGGGGAGGAAAAACATCAATCATGCGGTCTACGCTTTGTACCGCATCTTGTGTATGTAAGGTAGAAATTACTAGGTGGCCGGTTTCTGCCGCGGTGATGGCCATTTGTATCGATTCTAAATCTCTCATTTCTCCTACCAGAATAACATCGGGGATCTGACGCAAAACTCGTTTTAGAGCTTCCCCAAAGGAAACAGTATCAAAGCCCACTTCTCTTTGTTCGATTACCGAAAGCTTAGGAGAATGAACAAATTCGATTGGGTCTTCAATGGTAATAATATGACAAGCACGGGTAGAATTGATGAGGTCAATCATGGCTGCTTGGGTGGTAGATTTTCCACAGCCCGTTGGTCCGGTAACCAGAACCAAGCCTCGCTCTAAAGTGGTGAACTTCCTCACTACGGGAGGGAGTTTTAATTGGTCGAGGGAAGGAATTTCTTTAGGAATTCTGCGAATGGTTGCCCCAATTGCTCCCATTTGAAAGTGAAGGTTAATGCGGTAGCGGCTGATTTCATCTTCATAAGAGGTATCAAGTTCTAGATTTTTTTTGAATTCCTCCATTTCTTCGCGACGGATGAGAGGAGAAATTAAGGCCTCAACTTCTTCGGGGCTTAGATTTCGATTTTCGATTTTCACTAAGGAATTATTGATGCGCAGACAAGGGGGATTTTTTGCGGCTAGAAGTAAATCTGAACCCTTGGTTTCATTGAGCTGTCTTAATAAGGCTTTAATATCCATAACTTTGACTTTCTTTTGCGTTTACTATATAATTTTTACACTCACTTGTCAAGCATAAGTCATGGTTTATTTTTGGTTTATTTTAGGTACAGCAGTAGGCAGTTTTCTTAATGTTTGCATTTCACGTTTGCCCAAAGGAGAATCAATTATTTTTCCTTCGTCTCATTGTCCCAAGTGCAAACATAAGTTGGCTTGGTTTGATTTAATTCCTATCCTTAGTTATTTTCTTTTGCGCGGCCGCTGCCGCTATTGTCAGGCCTCAATTTCTTTTCGTTATCCCCTAGTTGAGTTTTTGACGGGAGTAGGGTTTGTAGGAGCATTTTGGTTACATCAAGGACCTGGGTGGGGGTCCTTGATAAATCAAGGACTTACGATGGTTTTCATTTCGGTGCTTATTATCCTCTTTTTTGTTGATCTTGAACATCAGCTTATTCCCGAGGGAGTATGTGTCTTAGGTATGTTTGCGGGGCTTATTTATCATTACCTTGAGGGGCGTGAGGCGATGCTTTCTGCAGTTTGGGGATTGCTTTTGGGTTATTTTTTACTTTTGAGCATTGGTTTTTTAGGTGAGTTATGGTTCAAAAAGGAAGCACTGGGAGAAGGAGATCTCTATGTTGCTTCTCTTCTTGGTGCATTTTTGGGATGGTCGGGGGTATTGCTTTCACTTTTTTTAGCTTATCTTTTGGCTGCTGGGTGGGTGATTTGGCTTTTGCTTTTAAAGAAAGTAAAGCTTGGTCAATATGTGCCTTTTGCTCCGGCACTGGCCTTGGGGGGAGTAATTACCCTATTTTGGGGGGATAAAATTGTAGGATGGTATTTGGGGTTGTTTTTTTGAACTCGTTTAAAAAATAACCAATAACCAAGATACAATAACCAAATAATGACCCAAAATTAATTAAACAATGTCCCAAATCCCAATTAAACAATTTTTGGGATTTGTTTAATTGTTTAATTGTGACATTTATTTTGTTTGGAAATTGGGATTTGGTCATTGGATATTTAGGGGATAGTGTTTGCAAGGGCTAAGGAGGAGACTAGGGAATTAGGATTTGGAGACTGGGGGATTAGGAAATTGAAACTCCAAGTATCCCATTCTCCTAATCTCCAAATCCTGATCTCCCAATTTCCCAATACCTTAGTATCCCTCTCTTTTCAAGAGAGGGAGCTAGGGCTTTGGAGTTGTCTCAGGGTGAGTTAATAAATATGAAACGCATTGGTTGGTTGTTATTTTTAGGATTGATTATCTACTTTATTTTTCTTATTCGGCAGGATATAATTGATTATCTGGAGTTAAAAAAGGAAAGAGAAAACACTTTTAGAAAGATTAAGGAAGAGCAAGAACTTACTAAAAACTTACAGGTGAGGTTAAAAAAGCTAGAGAAAGGAGAATTGGTTGAAGAACTGGCGCGAACAAGGCTGGGGTTAATAAAAAAAGGGGAAACTGCTTACAAGGTAATTCGACAAGACAGGAGGTGAAAAGCGTTTGCCGCTGGAAATTGGATCTGAAGTAGAAGGAAAAGTTACGGGAATTACTCATTTTGGGGCTTTTGTAGAACTTCCCGAGGGAAAGGTGGGTTTAGTTCATATTTCTCAGATTGCTGATACTTATGTTACAGACATTAGCAAACATCTCAAGGTAGGGGACGTAGTTAAGGTTAAGATTTTAGCCGAAACCAAAGAAGGCAAGTATGATCTTTCAATTAAGCAGGTAGGTAAACCTTCTTGGCAGCAGCCAGCGAGGAAGTCCAAAGAAGGAAATTCTCAACCAACTCCTGGGTCTTTTGAGGAAAAAATTAATCAGTTTTTGAAACTCAGTGAAGAGCGACTCTTGGATTGGAAAAGAAACCTAGAGCAGAAGCAGATGGGGGGAAAGAAAAAGAAAATTCGTTAAAATTTGGCCCGGATGGCGGAATTGGTAGACGCAAGGGACTTAAAATCCCTCGGTCGAATAGACTGTGCCGGTTCGAGTCCGGCTCCGGGCAGAAAATTCTTCTTCAAATCTTGCCAGGTAATTTTGTCCCCAGGGCTTGAGGTTACTGAGAAGCATGTCTAAAGGAAGTTGGTTGGCACTTATTTGAGAGACCCTGGTCAAAATTAACCTTTCTAAAAAGGCGGTCAGCTCGGCAGTGTTCCCCGGCCAGGGATAATTAGCCAAAACTTCTAGCGCTTCTTCAGAAAGGGTAGGAGTTTCTCTTCCATAGGCAAAGCTGAATTTCTCCAAATAGTATTTGATAAGTAAAGGTAGATCGGAAATTCTCTCTCTGAGAGGGGGAAGAAAAATGACGGTTTTAAAAAGATCTGTAAGGTCTTTTGGAATTTCCTCTAGACTTTTGGTGCTGCTAGCCATTAAGCGAATTTCTTCTGGAAGTTGAGGAATTAGCTCTGCAGGAAGGTACTCGATGTGGTTAAGAAGAAAACTTCCGCCTCTAGTTTCGGGGAATAAGCCCGAAATTTTTTGGAGTTCTGCTGTGGTTAAACCTTTACTTTTTCCCCAGAGCTTAATTTTAATTTCTGCGGCAGTCATTTGGTCAGTTAAGGAAAAGGTATGGAAGGGCAAGTTTCGGCGTGAGCTCCGATTATGAATAAACATGGCTACAATTTCTTTTTCTGTTCCTGCTTCCCCTAAAATTAAAACCCGCTGATTGCTTTCTGCGATTTTTTCCGCGGTTTTAATAATTTCTACGATTTTCTCGCTTTGCCCTAAAAGCTGGGGAAGTTCGGGGAAAGCTTCTTTTTGGGCTTTTACTTCTTCTAAGTGTAAGTTTTTGCGTCGAAGAACTGATTCCGCCAGTTTTAAAACGGTATTGACATCAAAAGGCTTAATGATATAGTCTCGCGCTCCTAATTTAATAGCCTCATTTGCCTTTTGTACATCATTGACTGCGGTTACCATGATTACTTCTAGGTCGCGGTCAATTTCTTTTAGCTTGGTTAAAGTTTCCAGCCCGTCGAGGCCGGGCATGCGGATGTCCAGAAAAACTAAATCGATTTTATGGTCAGTGGCAATCTTAAGAGCGCCTTCCCCAGAGGCAGCGGTTAAAACCTGATACTTTTCCTCTAAAATTAGAGAAAATGACTCGCGAATAGAAAGCTCGTCATCGACGACTAAAATTTTATTCATGAGCAAAGCGATCGACAATCATGATGGCTTGTTTGCGCAATTGGGCGTCGCTTAAAATGGCCCGGGAAATGGTCTCAATCATACGCTGGGATCCCGGAGCGGCCACTAAAGATGGGCCGTATTCTGCGGCAATGGCCATTTTTACTATTTTGGTTACTGCTTGGGAAAGAGAGTCCTCTTTGTGGAGTTCGTTGGCCAACCCTTTCTCAAAAAGCTCAAGCTTTTTGATTTCTTTTTCTTCTAATTCTTCTTCCAGCGCCTTACCAAAAATTAAAGGTAAAAACTCCTTGGTAGGACTCCATTGGGTTTTTCTAGTTTGCAGTTTCATGGTTTTTCACCTCCCAGGGAAAGTAAGCAGCAATTTTATTGCCAGGAATTATATGGCTCTAAAGGCTAATTTAGCACAAAACTTTAGGCAAAGCAAGAGAAAAATGCCTTAATTTTTGAGCTTAAGTTTTTTTTCGAGGTTTAAGAGGGTGTTGCGGTGGATGCCTAAAAGTTTAGCCGCTTTTGATTTTTTGCCCCCGGTTTTTTCCAGGGCCTTTTTAATAAAGTCCGCTTCAAATTTCCTTACCGCCTCAAAAAGATTGGTTTCGGTGGCTTTGGGCAGACAAGGCATTTCGCCTTTGATTTCCGCTGGAAGCTTTTCTGGCCCGATTTCCCCTTCTTTGGTTAAAACTACTAAGCGTTCAACCAAGTTTTCTAGTTCGCGGATATTTCCCGGCCAGGAATAATTGAGGAAAAGTTCCATCACTTCTTTTTTGAAACTTTTAATTTTTTTATTGAATTCCCGGTTGTACTTATGGAGAAAATGATTGGCTAGAAGAGGGATATCTTCTCTTCGTTCTCTGAGAGGGGGAAGGTGAATGGGGATCACATTTAGTCGATAGTAAAGGTCTTCTCGGAACCGACGCGCTTTAACTTCGGTGCGAAGATCAGAGTTGGTGGCGGAAATGATGCGGACATCGACCGGAATAGGTTTTACTCCCCCGATTCTTTCAATTTCTTTTTCCTGGATAGCGCGAAGCAATTTAGCTTGCATGGGAAGGGGAAGAGAGCCGATTTCATCTAAGAAGAGAGTGCCTCCCTGAGCAATTTCAAATTTTCCTAGTTGCCTTTCGCTTGCTCCAGTAAAAGAACCTCTTTCGTGTCCAAAAAGTTCGGATTCTAGGAGATTTTCAGGAATAGCGGCGCAGTTAATGGCCACAAAAAGTTTCTCTTTCCTAGGACTCCGATTGTGAATGGCTCGAGCTACTAGTTCTTTGCCTGTTCCTGACTCCCCAGTGATTAGTACCGTAGCGTTGCTTTGGGCAACTTCGTCAATAATTTTAAAGATTTCTCGAATAGCCGGGCTTTTCCCTACTATTTTTTCAAATTGATAATCGGATTCGATTAATTTGCGCAGAGATAAATTTTCCTGGAAAAGCCTTCTTCTTTCTACTACTTTTTCCACTTGTTCGGTTAAAGCTTGGATATCAAAGGGTTTGGTGAGATAATCATAGGCCCCGTGACGGATGGCTTCCACCGCTTTTCCTACCATGATCACGGCCGTAACCATAATAACTTCGATGGAATCGTCAATACTTTTAATAATTTTGAGCACTTCAATACCATCAATTTCTGGCAGGCGAATGTCGAGCAAAACCAGGTCAATGGGGTGTTTTTTTACCATCTCGATGGCTTCTTTACCCGAAGCTGCCTGGTATATTTCATATTGATCCCGCAGCAAAAGTTGCAGAGATTCGCGCATGCTCTTTTCGTCATCTACAATTAAAATTTTGGCTTTAGTGATTTTGTTTTCTCTTTTCATGGCGGTCAATTTTTAGTTCCTTCCGATAATAGGCAACGGTACGACGGTCGATCTCCACTCCTCTTTCTTTTAATACTTGCGTTAGCATTTCATCCGACAAGGGATGAAGTTTATCTTCGTTTTTTATAATCTCTACCAACATGGCCTTAATTCTTGCGGCCGTAAAGCCCTTGCGACCCCTGGGACACAAAAACTTCAAGGGATATAACCCTTGGGGAGTTTGGAGGTATTTTTCTGCCACCGCTCGTGAGATGGTTGAGGGGTGCAGGCCAAACTCCTCGGCCAAACTTTTTTGCGAAAGGGGTTTTAACCAGGTAACCCCTTTTTCTAAAAACTCTTTTTGCGAGTCAATAATCTTTCGTACAATCTTTTCCAAAGTTTCACTTCTTTTTGAAAAATCTTCTAAAAGCTCTTTGGCTCTCTTAAGCTTTTCCTTAAGAAAAGTTACGGTTTTCTCGTCCGTTTTAGGATCTTCTAGCATTTTTAAATACACGGGGGATAATTTAAGCACGGGACCGTAGCGAGCTTCTAAGTTTACCAGACGAAAATCTTTCCCTTCTTTTTCTATCGCGAAGGAAGGGATAACCTGTCGCGCTGCTCCTCCAAACGAAGCGCCCGGGTAAGGATTTAGATTGTTTTTAATAAAATGGTGTATTTCTGCCACGCCTTCTAAAGGAATTCCTAGTTCCTCAGCAATCTTTTGGTAGTTTTTTTGTTCCAATTCAGCTAAATAATTTGTAATTACTTTTTCCAGGACCTTTTCCAATTCTTCATTTTCAAAGTTATAGGCCTTCACTTGAAGGAGCAAACATTCTTTTAAATCCCGGGCCCCTACGCCCTCGGGCTCAAAACTTTGAACGATTTTTAGCACCTTGTCTACCGTAGGGCGCGAGACAGAAAACTTTTCTATAATTCTTTCCCGCAGACGAGGATAAGCTAGGAGGTAGCCGTGATCATCAATATTGCCAATAATTTCTTTGGCAATTTCTTTGTGTAAAGGTTCTAAATCTTCAAGCTCCACTTGCTCCAGCAGGTGTTCTTCCAGGGTTTTTTCTACGCGTCCAATGTTTTCTAGCCCGGGCAGTTCACTGAAATCGGCTTCTTTTTTAATTCTTTTGTCCGAAGTTAGATAGCGTAAAAATTCAACATATTCATCTTTTCTTTCTACTTCCAGCACCGGATTTTCTTCTGCTTCTTTGCTAATGGCCTCGACTACTTCCAGATAAGGGAGGCTTAAAGTTTTTAGCATTTGGAGCAGGCGTGGGGAAAGGAGAAGAGAAAGGGTTTGGGTAATTTCAGCTTGTAACTTCACTTCCGGCATGCTATAATTATACCATAAACCAACAAGATCGCGGGGTGGAGCAGCCTGGTAGCTCGTCAGGCTCATAACCTGAAGGTCGTGGGTTCAAATCCCACCCCCGCTACCAAATTTTTATTTCAATCTCTTCTCTAGGGCCTTTAGTTCTTTCCACAATTCAGAAGGAAAATCGGAGCCAAAGGTTTGAAAAAAGTTTTTGAGGTCTTCTGCTTCTTTTTTCCAGGCATTTTTGTCGATTGCCAAAAGCTTGCGCAAGTTTTCCCGGGGAATGCGCAAGCCGGTTAAGTCGATGTCGTTTTCGTGAGGAACAAAACCAATAGGAGTTTCAATGGCTTCTACTTCACCTTTACAGCGGCTTAGAATCCATTCTAAGATCCTTAAATTTTCACTGTACCCTGGCCACAAGAAATTGCCTTTTTCGTCTTTGCGGAACCAATTAACATGAAAGATCTTAGGAGCAGGACTCATCTTTTTGCCCATTTCTAGCCAGTGCTTGAAATATCTTCCCATGTGATACCCGCAGAAAGGAAGCATGGCCATGGGGTCCCTTCTGACTTCCCCAATTTTGCCAAACTGGGCGGCGGTTCTTTCCGAAGCCATGGTAGCTCCCACAAAAACCCCATGCTGCCAATTAAAGGCCTCGTAAACTAAAGGAGCTAAAGCGGCCCTTCGACCTCCAAAAATAATGGCGGAAATCGGCACTCCGTGGTGGTGTTCTAGGCGGTTGCTTACCGAAGGGAGATTGAGAATAGGCACGGTAAAGCGGGCGTTGGGGTGGGCGCCTAAAATGGGTTCGCCATTTTCATCTACCATGCCTGGCTTCCATTTTAGCCCTTGCCAGTTGTATCCTTCCTCAGGGACAGGTGGGTCTCCCCCTTCCCACCAAACGGTTTTATCTTTTTTTAGAAGTACATTAGTGTAGATAGTATTTTTTTGAACGGCCACTATAAGGTTAGGATTAGTTTTGGAATTCGTTCCCGGAGCTACGCCAAAAAGTCCGTATTCAGGATTAATCGCCCAGAGCTTCTGATCGGTATCAATTCTCATCCAAGCGATGTCGTCTCCTACGGTCCAGATCCGATAACCTTTTCTTTTTAGGCCTTCAGGAGGGAGAAGCATAGCTAGGTTGGTTTTTCCACAAGCAGAAGGAAAAGCGGCCGCGATGTATCCAATATAGCCCGTGGGATCTTCGATGCCCATAATCAACATATGTTCTGCCATCCAGCCCTCTTTTTGGGCCAACCAACTACCTAAACGCAAGGAGAGGCATTTTTTCCCTAAAAGAACATTTCCTCCATAGCCAGACCCCACGCTCCAGATGGTATTATCTTCTGGAAAGTGAAGAATCAGCCGATGGTTGATATCTAAGTCCGCTTTGCTGTGCAAACATTTAGTGAATTCTCCTTTTGTTTTCTCTAAAAGATCAAGCACCGGCTTGCCCATGCGGGTCATGATGCGCATATTTAAAACCACATAAATGCTGTCGGTGATTTCTACTCCAATTTTGCTAAAGGGAGAACCCACCGGTCCCATGGAAAAGGGAATGACATACATGTTTCTTCCGCGCATAGAGTTTTTAAAAATTTCCCGAGCGCGGCGGTAGGCTTCTTCGGGAGCCATCCAGTTGTTGGTAGGTCCAGCATCACTTTTCTTTTTAGTACAGATAAAAGTTAGGTGTTCGGTGCGGGCGGTATCGGAAGGGTGGGTGCGGTGATAAAAACAGCCGGGAAGCTTTTTTTTGTTCAACCTAATTAATTCCCCCGTTTTGCAAGCTTCGTTTTCTAGTTTTTCTTTTTCTGCCTCTGATCCGTCACACCAGACAATTTTATCTGGACGACAGAGCTCCGCGCATTCTTTAACCCATTTTGCTAATTCTTTGTGAGAAGTCATAATAACTTATTATCTCAAAAAGTCCTCGACAAGGCAAGGGCTTTGTTGTATAATGTAGAAAGATATGAAGATTCGAACTCAAAAACGCGAAGGCAATACTTTTGTTTTGGAAGTGGAAGAGGACTACGCCAGCTTTGTCCAACAGTTTGAAAAAGTTTTGAGTCAAGCTAGTCGGGAAGTAAAAATTTCTGGTTTCCGGCCGGGCAAAGCCCCTCGAGAAATGGTAGAAAGGTTTTTAAATCGCGAAGCACTGGAAAATCGTGCGGTACAGGAACTAGTAGCTGAAATTTACCCTAAGGTCATCGAAGAGGCGAAGCTGGATCCGGTTGACTATCCTAAAGTGGAAGTGCTGGAAAATCAAAAAGATAAACCTTTAATTTTTAAACTTTCGGTTGATGTTTACCCAGAAGTAAAACTGGGAAAATACAAAGGAATTAAAGTAGAAAGCCCTTCTTCTAAAGTTACCGAAGAAGAAGTTCTAAAGGTTTTGGGGAATTTACAAGAGCGTTTTGCCACCACCAATGCCGAAGGAAAAAGAGAGCTTTTACCTTTGGATGACGAATTTGCCAAAAAAGTTAGCCGTTACGGAACACTGGCGGAGCTAAAAGAAGAAATAAAAGCGGCTCTGGAAAAAGAGAAAAAAGCCGAAGCTGAGGCGGAAGTTAAAAATCGGTTAATTGCCGCGGCTTCGGCGGAAGCGAAGGTGGATATTCCTAAAGCAATGATCGAGCGGGAAATTGACATCATGCTGGATGAATTAAGAACTTCGCTGGCCCAAAGTAATCTTACTTTAGAAGATTACCTCAGAGGTGCTAAAAAAGAAGAAAATGCCTTGCGTGACGAAATGCGCAAATCGGCCGAAATTAGGGCGAAGGGGAAAATAGTGTTGAAAGCTATTGCCCACGCAGAAAACCTAAAAGTTACTCCCGAAGAGATGGCAGCGGAAATGGGATCTCTAGCGGAGGCGGCAGGAATTGAGGTAGAAGAATTTGAGAAAAAATTAGACGAAGGGGCTAAAAAGTACATCGAGGATTACCTTCTTAGAAGAAAGGCGCTGGATTTTTTGGTAGAAAAAGCAAAAATAGTGGAAGCATCATGATTTATCATGACATCAAAGGAGGCAAGAGCATGAAGGAAAAATTACAAATGGTCCCTATGGTGGTCGAACAAACTGCGCGAGGAGAAAGGGCCTATGATATTTATTCCCGTCTTCTGAAAGAAAGAATAATTTTTGTGGGAACGCCCATTGATGATGAAGTCGCTAATCTCATTATTGCCCAGCTTCTCTTTTTGCAAGCCGAAGATTCGACTAAAGATATAAACATGTATATTAATTCTCCAGGAGGGGTGGTGACGGCAGGATTAGCTGTTTACGACACCATGCAATTTTTAAAGACCCCCATTTCTACTATTTGTATTGGCCAGGCAGCTTCTATGGGCGCACTGCTTTTGGCTGCGGGAGACAAGGGCAAGCGTTATGCTTTGCCTAATGCCCGGATTATGATTCATCAACCCTTGGGAGGGGCTCAGGGGCAAGCAACGGACATTGAAATTCAGACCCACGAGATTCTTAGAATTAAAAAATTACTTAATGAAATTTTAGCTAAGCACACGGGCCAACCCTTAGCAAAGATTGAGAAAGATACCGATCGTGATTTTTACATGACGGCTGAAGAAGCGGTAAATTACGGTTTAGTTGATCAGGTAATTACCGCGACTAAGCTTACGACTGGTTCTGCTAAAAAATAATTCTTGGCTCAAGCACCGTTTTTTTTGGTGCCGTATGATTGAACAGAAATCAGACAAAGCAAGACCCGAAAAGCTTGCGGAGTGGAAGGAAGTACTTCCTTTGATTCCGCTGCGCAACATGGTGGTTTTTCCTCAAATGATTGTTCCTCTTTTCATTGGCCGCGCGCGCTCGGTGAAAGCCTTAGAAGAAACTCTGGCTAAAGAAAAAATGGTTGTTTTTGCTTCCCAGAAAAATGAAGAAGTGGAAGAACCCGAAGCCAAAGATATTTCTACTATCGGTACCTTAGCGGAAGTGGTTCAAATGCTTCCTATGCCCGACGGCACCACCAAAGTGCTGGTAGAAGGAATTTGTCGAGTGCGAATCGAAAAATTTGTGCAGGAAGCGCCTTATTTCAAAGTGGCGATTTCGCGCATTGCTGAGCCAGAAGAATTTTCGGTTGAAGCCGAGGCCTTGGTGCGCACGGTCGTTAAACAATTTGAGGATTATGTTAAACTCAATCGCCGGATTCCCTCTGAAACCTTAATGTCCATTGTTAATGTTGATAATCCTGGGCGGCTGGCAGATCTTATTTCTTCTTACTTGACTCTTAAAATTGAGGAAAAACAGGCCATTTTAGAGGCCTTGACGGTAGAGCGCAGGTTAAAGAAGTTGTCGGAAATCTTGGAAAAAGAAATCGAGGTTCTTAATGTTGAAAAGAAACTGCAAAGCAAAGTACGACGGCAAATCGAAAAAGTACAAAAGGAATATTATCTAAAGGAAAAACTGCGGGCGATTCAGGAAGAACTAGGGGAAGAAGAGGAATCAGCTGAGCCCGAAATTGCTGAATACCGCAAGAAAATAGAAGAAGCCAAACTGCCTCCAGAAGTAAAGACCAAAGCGGAGAAAGAGCTAGAGCGGTTAAAGCAAATGCCCCCCATGGCCGCCGAGGCCTCGGTTATTCGTACCTATCTTGACTGGTTGGTAGAGCTTCCCTGGAAGAAAAAAACCAAAAGTCGCTTAGACATTTCTGAGGTAGAAAAAATTTTAAACGAAGACCATTACGGCTTAGAGAAGGTTAAGGAAAGAATTTTAGAATATTTTGCGGTGCTGCAGCTAACGGGAAAAATGGGGGGAACAATTTTGTGTTTGGTGGGGCCGCCGGGAGTAGGAAAAACCTCCGTAGCACGCTCCATTGCCCGAGCCATGGGGAGGAAATTTACGCGGGTGGCGTTGGGGGGAGTAAGGGATGAGGCAGAAATTCGCGGCCACCGCCGCACCTATGTAGGAGCTATGCCCGGGCGAATCATTCAGTCGATCCATAAGGTGGGAGTTAATAATCCCGTTTTTCTTTTAGATGAAGTAGATAAAATGGGAATGGATTTTAGGGGAGACCCTTCTGCTGCTCTGCTGGAAGTGCTTGACCCCGAAATGAATAAAGAATTCTCCGATCACTACCTAGAAGTTCCTTTTGATCTTTCGGATGTCTTTTTTATTACTACCGCTAACACCCGCGACCCTATTCCCAAACCCCTGCAGGACCGCATGGAAATAATTGAGATGTCGGGTTATACCGAAGAAGAAAAGCTGGGTATTGCCAAGGGATACCTAATTCCGCGGGAGTTGGAAAAACACGGGCTGAAAAAGGGGAAAGTGGAAATCGACGAAGAAGCACTTCTTGCTATTATTCGGGAATATACGCGAGAAGCGGGGGTTAGAAATTTAGAGCGAGAAATTGCTACCATTTTCCGTAAAATTGCAACTAAGGTGGTTAAGGAAAAAGAAGAGAAGAAATTTGTAGTTAAAAAAGAGGATTTGGCTGAGTATTTAGGTGCTCCGCGTTATCGCTTTGGGATTGCTGAGGAAGCGGATCAAGTTGGGACCGCCACGGGTTTGGTTTGGACGGAGGTGGGGGGAGATACCACTCCGGTAGAAGTGACCGTGATGCCCGGGCGGGGAAATTTAACTTTAACGGGGCAGTTAGGGGAAGTGATGCAGGAGTCGGCCAAAGCGGCGATGAGTTATGTGCGTTCAAAAGCAAAAGAGTTGGGGTTAGATGAAAATTTCTATCGCAAAGTCGATGTGCATATTCATGTGCCGGAAGGAGCGGTTCCCAAAGATGGGCCTTCGGCCGGAATTACCATTGCTACTGCTTTGGCTTCGGCCCTTTCTAATATTCCAGTGCGCCGCGACGTGGCTATGACCGGAGAGATAACCTTGCGGGGTAAAGTTTTACCTATTGGGGGACTCAAAGAAAAAATTTTGGCTGCTCGCCGCGCGGGCATCAAAAATGTTATTCTTCCTAAAGAGAATAAGAAAGACCTGGAAGAAATTCGCAAGGAAATTCCGCCGGAGATGAATTTTATTTTTGTTAAGGAAATGGATGAAGTGTTAGAGGCCGCTTTGGTTAAAAAACTTAAGAGTGAAGCAAAAGAGGAGGTGAAGGGTAAAGAATTTAAATATCTTCCGGGGCCAGAACCCCCGCCGATGTATGCGTAGTAGGCAGTGGGGAGTAAGCAGTAGGGAGTAAGCAGTAGGCAGTAAGCAGTAAGCAGTAAGGACGAGGGACGATTCGTCTATCGTCCGAGCGAAGCGATCGTCTATCGTCCGTCGTAAGGAGGGAGTAAGGAGTAGGCAAAAAGGAGGGAAACAAGATGATAAAATCAAAAATCAAAAATCAAAAATCAAAAATAAGGAGTTTATTTAGTTATAATATTTTTTATTTTTTATTTTTTATTTTTTATTTTTCCATAACGGGCTGTGGGGAGCGCATCGAGAGTACCAGCTACTACTACGGCCCCAGCTGGACCAAGGATGGGGCAATTATTTATATCTACGGTTTGCAGAGCATTCGAAAGGACGCGATTGGAACTCAACTGAGCGCTACTTACACGGAAACGGTTATGACCATGAATGCTCAAGGGAGTAACGAAACTACTTTATTTCCAGTAGACACTTCGCCCTGGATGCTAAATTGCTCACCTAGTCGGGAATATGTGGGGTACCTTGTAGAAAAAGTAGGAGATAGTTACTATAAGCTTGTAATTCGCAGCACTTCTTTAGAGGCAGGAAGAAGAATGGATGAGAGTGTGATTTTGTTTAGCCCAGAAAGAGTGCGTGCCTTTGATTGGTCTCCTAATGGAGATAAGATTGTCTATTGCACTTCTTCTGAAGTGCGCGTGAGAAACTGGAATGAATATAATGGCGTAAGCGATCAGTTGGTTACCGCAGAGGCGGATATCAAATTTGTTAGTTGGAAATACGGCGGGTCCATTGCTTTTACTTATGGCTCACCCGAGGCATTAAGTTTAATTAGTGAAGATGGCTTAACAAGAAAGGACTTACCCGGTCTTTCAGTTTCTTATCCGCAGGTTTTGCCTTCGGATACCAACATTATTTATGGGATAAACGAAGGCAAGCTTTGCAAAGTCACAATTTCTCCTGCTACTTCCGAAGTGGTAGTAGAAAACTTCAAAGGGAATCTTCCGCAGATTTCTCCGGATGGAAAATATTTAGTTTATGACAAAGTGGGAGAAGAAAGCGGGATTTACCTTTTAGATCTAACTACCAAGGCGGAGACCAAGATTAAGTAGTTTTTGCCTTCTTATCATGATAAAAGCCGCATAGAAAAGAACGGTTGTTTTTGAAGAGTCAAACTATACGGCTCTTCCCCGAAAAGTGTGGTGACCTTTTGAGTAAAAAGTGGTGGAAATTCCTTGCAAATAGGGTTTCCGTTATCCTCAAGTTTTCTCGAATTCCTCACTAATTGGTATATCACGTATAACCCGAATATTTATCCCGAATTTCTTCTCGAATCTCCACGAATAACCGCCCGTGAAACAAAAATTTTCTGAAATTTTTGCAAAAAGCAGTCGAAAATAACAACAGAGGAGTTATTACATGATAGGAGGTATGGGATTATGACTAGTGTGGGACCAGTTATCGCATCAACCTTTTCAAGGGTTTTACCAACTTCGACCCCCAAAAAGGAATCTTCTTCTGCAAGTGGGTTAAGTGGGGTTGTAAATACGGTTTTAGGATTTCTTTTTTCTTCGCCTGTGGCGGGCTGCGGCTTTGTTAATTGGGGAACACCCCCCGGAGAACACGATGCGGATGCGGGAGAACCGGATGCTGATGGAATTGATGGTGACATTGAGATTCCAGATGGTGATGTAATCGATGGTGAAGATGTAGTTGACGGTGATGGCGACACTATTCCTGATGATGGTGGCCCGGATGGGGAAGTGCCAAGTGTTTGTGATCATGCTCCTTTAGCATTTGTCCTTGAATCCCCGGCTCATTTGGCTACTGGAGTTTCGGTTCAACCCCTTTTAAATTGGCAAGATTCAACTGATTTGGATTCTGGGGATCAAGTGAAGTATCGGGTGCAGGTGGATGATAATGATGATTTTAGTTCCCCGGTGATTGATCGGGCGGACCTAACGGAAAGCCAGTATCAGGTTTCAGCTTCGGAGGCCTTAAACTTTGACACTTTATACTTTTGGAAAGTAATTGCTTATGATGGGTGTCCTACCGAAGTTCCTTCGGCGGTATTTCAATTCAGGACGGCCCGACCGGAGGTTTGCAACCATTCTCCGACCGCATTCACCCTCGAATCCCCTGCCGATAACGAAACCGGGGTGTCGACCACTCCCACCTTCAACTGGAGCGACTCAACGGACCCAGATACGGGAGACACTGTAACCTATCGCTTAATTGTCAGCCCCAACCCTGACCTTTCTTCGCCCGTTTTAGACAAGTCGGGGCTTACCGCAAGCGAGTATACGGTTTTGTCAACTGAAGCGCTGACCCAGGGTGTTACCTACTACTGGAAAGTTGTTGCTTCTGATAGCTGCGGAAATGTAACCGAGAGCGGGGTGAGGAGTTTTAGAACTCAACCGGCTTGCACATCGCATACATATTTTGAGACTGACTTCTTGACAGGGACTCCAAACAATGTGGTGGTAAACTCTGGAAGTATAACTTTGGCTGAAGATTACAACGCATGGACCTATAAATATGAAGGAGATGTTTTACCTACAGCTGCAGGGTGGACAGAAAGTGATCCTTTGGCCTGGACTAATTCAACCCCGGAAATTCAAGGTGGGACAATTTTGCACCTTAATACTATTGATTCTGATCGATTTGGGACATATTCTATAAATCCTTCGTTATCCAATGCAACCGGGTGGATAGTTGAAGTGAGGATGCGACTGGGAGATAACTTGCAAAGTAACCCCACTGGGAGTGGTTGTGTTGTTAATATTAAAGATGGAACAAGGGATTTTATGTTGAGGATACTTAATACTAGGATTTTAGATTTTGCTTCGGGTTTAAATTACGTGATGGATACCCGTGCGAGCTATAACACTTATAGAATAATTGGTAGAAATGATGATTTTTATGTCTACGTTAATGGGGTATTACGTTTAAACGGGAATGACCTTTGGACTACCTCCGATTCCGCAAATCAATTAAGTTTTCATGATGCTGCAACCACTGCGGATAGCGAAGCTTTTTGGGACTACGTATATTATTATAATGGTGGGATTGCTTTGCCTTATGTTTCTTCAGGGTCGTTTATTTCAGAAATGATTGACACGGGCTCTACAGTCAATAATATTGGAAGCGGAGCAACCATTAGCTGGAGGGAAAGCTTACCACTGGGAACAGATATAACCTTCTCGATATTTGCTTCGAATTCGCCGATTCTTCCTGGAATGGCATGTGCTTCTGGACTTTCGAATAACGTAGGAGAGACTATCCCCGGCTCGTGCTCTGGACGCTATATATGGTGGCAGGCTAATTTATTTGCTTCAACGCCGCCAAGTTCAGCACCAGTTCTTGAGGATGTAACAGTAACCTACGAAACTTGCGAATAAAAATGGGGTTTCAATTATTAATTATTAAATAATAATAGGTTAAGTTTGAAGAGGGTGCATTTGTAACCTTAACTGTAAATCGATCATTTGCTGTCCTATAGACATACCAGTTTCCTGGATCATATCCAGCTTTTACTCCAAGTGAAACAAAAACAATGCTTGAAGCAGTCAAAGAATTTGAATCGACTTTTGTATCGTCAGTATTTCCAGAAATAATTGTTCCACTGCCATAACATGCTCCGGCAACCCCAATCTTTCCATTCACAAACAACGCAAACGGATTGCCTTGCGCTTCGGCGGAAATGGAGGTTTTTAATTGCTTGTTCCCATCCAGTGCGAGAAGTGCATTGGCGGTTGGGGTTGTACTGGCAGGAATATTATTAACTGTTGCCGCGCTGGAGGCGGTGCCGGATAGAGTTGCATAGTTGGCATTGGTTGCTACCTCGGCTGAGGCTGCGCGGAAGGCATAGGGAACCGAGATCATGGGGAGGCGAGGGGTTAGCTCTTCGTCGCCCACCTTTACCCCTAAGTATTTGGTGCTGCCATCAAAAATCGAATAATCAATGGGATTGACTGAGCCAAGCTGAACACTGTAAATGCCGGCTTCAACCGTTACCCCATTTTGCACTTCACTCCACCGTGCCGTGCCTCCACTAACACTGTCGTAAATCGAAAAGGTAAGGTTTACCGTCCCATTTATCGGCTTTCCCGCAGAATCTTTCAGTATTCCCTGAAAATTTATCGTCTGCGGCACTGCCCCTGCTGGCACCATAACCAATAACCAAGATGCAATCACCAAACAAATCCCAATAACCAATTTCCAATTTCCAAACATTTTCACCAACCTCCTTTTCCTATTTTATAGATTATATACGCAGCCTCGGCGCGAGAAAAGTCTTTGCTTGGTTCAAAGGAATTGCCCTTAATGTAATCTAGAAGCCCGGCCCCCTTGGCGGCGGCGATCTCCGGAGCTGCCCAGTGGGTGGCAGGAATGTCTGAGTAAGGTGAAACACCCAAAGTAGGTTTTAACTGTGCAAAACGCGCTAGAATTAACACCCCCTCCGCTCGCTTTAGCATAAGCCCCGGCCGAAAACTGCCGTTAGGGTAACCCTTGACGAGTCCTTCCTCTGCTGCCTGCGCAATGTAACTCACCGCCCAGTGTTTTTCTGAAACATCCTTGAAAACGATGGGCGATAGAGGATGGACGATAGACGATTCGTCCGTCGTCCTTTCGTCCTTCGTCCTTCGGGTCTTCACAAGGAGCGAACACATCTCTGCCCTGGTTAGGCCTTTCTCGGGCCTAAAAGTTCCATCGGGAAAGCCGCTAATGACTCCTGCTCCCGCTAAAAGTTCAATGGCATCCTTTGCCCAATAATTTGGTGGGACATCAGAAAAAGTACGGCGAGAGGGAGTTGGTTTTTTTGCTTCTTGGCTGGGTGGTGGGGTAGGGGCCCTTTCCGGCGCAAGGTAAGAGATTGAAAAGTAATAAGTTGAATTTGCCGAAAGCTCGCGGTCAATATAATAGGCCAAGTCAAAAATAAAATCTTTGAACTTGAGACCTACTCCTGTGGTAAAATTTCCGCCGTCAAACCCTGCCCTGAGATCAAAGTTTTGACGCAGTTTCCATTCTACTCCTCCATGAAAAGCCCCAGAGGGACAATCTAAATCTGCGGCTAGCAAAAGATTATCCCTGGGCGCATAGGCGAGCCCGAGTTTGGTGTTAAAAGGAATACCTTCTTTTTCATTGGTTCCCCAAGTTAGAGAGGCGATACTAGAGGGCAGGGTGTTCTGTTGGGAAATACCGACGGATAAATCTTTTCTGGGTTTCCAAAGAAGTCCAAGATCAAGATCAAAGCCGGAGCCGGTGCTTCCAGAAGGGCCTGTAAATTCCTTGCGGAAGAGTTTTAAAGCTGCTCCCGCAGCTAAATCTTCTTTGATTTCTCTTCCAAAAAGAAATGAGAGAACTTGATTTGCATAGTCAAAGGTGTTTCCGTTAAAAATAATTCTTCCATCGGCATCGCGCGTTGAGACCTGGAGGCCAAAAGATGCTCCACCCAGATAAGAAATTCCCAAAGTTCCCCAAGCAGTTTTATATTCCCCGCCCAGCAAAGTGTAGGTAATATCACCCTCAAGTAAAGAAGTATACATGGTGGTTGCCCCCCAGCTTTTAAGATTTGCGGCGAGGGCAGGGTTTATGAACATAGAACCCAGGTCTCCACTCATGGCTACAGCAGCGCGGCCCAGAGCTAGGGACCTTGCGCCTTCCCCTAGCCTTGTAGGATCAAGAGTGATAGCAAGAACTGGCTGGCAAATAACCAATAACCAAGATAAAGTAAATGTCACAATTAAACAATTAAACAAATCCCAAAAATTGTTTAATTGGGATTTGGGACATTGTTTAATTAGTTTTTGGATTATTATTTGGTTATTGTATCTTGGTGATTGGATATTCATTTTAGGACTGCGATTTTGCATTTTCCTATTACCTTGCCATCGGAAACGATTCTTAAGAAGTAAAGGTCGTTGGCCACAGGGTTTCCAGAATTAGAAGTGCCGCTCCAATCTACTTCGTTGTAGCCGATGTGCGCCCCTTCTGAGCCAGAGAGATAATCTTGTTTGTAGACCAACTGGCCCAAAGCGTCAAAAATATAAAGCGAAATGTTAGAATCACGATTCAGCCGATAGGCAATCTTAGCTGGCTGACCAGATTTTGGGTTATAAGGGTTGGGATAAACGAGCACTTCTTGAGCTTTAAGGGTGCCGCTGTCAACTTTTAAAGTGTAGCGCCGAGAAGTCAGATTCCCACTGCTATTGACGGCATAAAGACCAAAAACATGATTTCCGTCAGAAAGCCCACTAAAGACGTAAGTTAGAGCACCAGCTTGAGCATCGTAAGTAGAAGTTCCGGTTAGAGCTGCAAAGGAGGTAAAAGTCCCATCAACCTCAATTGAACTTAGATTTATATTAATGGCCGTTTCATCGGTAACCGTGGCGGTTAAAGTTCCGCTGGCTTTGATATAATCGCCCTCTGCGATGCTTTTTCCGTCAACCTTGACATTGGCAATGGTTGGAAATTCAGCGGCAGAAATATTGGCCCAAAGAACCGCGATTCCTCCCGCAGTACCAAGGTAATTGGTCCCCAGAAGATTTCCTATCAATCCTTCTCCAGCCCCACCGAGGCCTTGATAGTTAACCGAGGACAAACTTCCTCCCGCCGTACCAAAGATAGCAGAAGAAATCGTAGAGGAACTTGCCGCCAAGGAAGAGCAAATGACTGCTAGCAAGAGGAGAATAATTAAGAATATTTTTCTGAGCATCTAAAGTTGATTTTATCTTTTTTGAGAAGCAGATGTCAAGCGATAAGAGGGAATTTATGGTAAAATATAATCATCGATGAGTTTCTATGTGGGGTCACTTCTTTTTACGGCCATAGCTTCTTTCTTGCTGGGTGGGTTTGTTTATGCACAAGGAAGGAGCAAGCTTTCTAACGCTTCGCTTGCGCTTCTTTCTCTAGCCATTGGCAGTTGGTGCTTCGGACAGTTTATGGGGGAGGTGGTGGGACCTAAGCAGGCGGTGCTTTTCTGGACCAGATTTAACCTCGCTGGGGCGATTTTTATTCCCGTTTTTTATTTACTTTTTATCCTGGCATTTACTAATCAAATTGAAGAAAACAAATTTTGGCTAAAGTGGGCTTTTGGGGCGGCAGGAGTTTTTCTTTTATTAGATTTTACTCCCTGGTTTGTAGCAGAGGTTGCTCCTCGTTTGGGCTATCGCTTTTATCCCGTTCCGGGAGTGGTTTATCCCTTTTTTGCTTTTTACTTATTAACCTTTTTTGGAGTAGGATTTTGGAAGCTAAAAAAATTTTTAGAAAGCAGCCGAGGTTCTTCTCGAAACCAAGCGCGCTATGTATTTTTTGCTTCGCTGGTGGGTTTTTGGGGAGGAATAACTGCTTTTTTCCCGGTTTTTAACATCAATCTTCCGGTGGTCAGCCACTTTGCCTTGCCTCTTTATCTTTTGATTACTAGCTATGCTATTGTTAAGCATAATCTTTTAGAGATTCATGTAGTTATCCGGGAAGGATTGGTTTACTCTGCCTTGACGATATTTTTTGCTGGGTTCTACACCATAGCCATTTTGCTAGCCAATCGCATCTTTCAAAGTTTTGTTCGCGCTAACGAGTTTCTTGCCATGATTTTAGTGGTATTTGCCTCGGTTTTGGTGTTTCAACCACTGCGTCAAAGGATTCAGTGGGGGGTGGATCGCCTTTTTTTCCGAGGAGAATATTATTATCAAAAAACCATTAAAGATCTTTCGGCAGAAAATCTTAAGCTTTACCGCAGTTTGCTTCAAGCCGATAAATTGGCGGCTTTGGGAACCATTGCCGCGGGCATGGCGCATGAAATTAAAAATCCTTTAGCTTCGATTAAGGGCCTGACCCAGGTCCTTCCGGAAAATCTTGAAGACCCGGAGTTTATACAAAAATTTTTAGAGATTGTCCCTCGCCAGATCGATCGGATCAATCGGATTGTTGAAGATCTTTTGACTTTCGGTCGCCCTCAGGAATTAATAATCACCGAATTAAAAGTAAGTGAAGTTATCGAAGAAGTTCTTCGGCTGGTAGAAAACCAGTGTCAGAAAGCAGGCATAGAGGTAATTAAAGAGTTTAGAAGTCAAGTTCCTATTCGGGGAGATAAGGGGAAACTTTCTCAGGCCTTCCTCAATATTATACTGAACGCAATTCAAGCCATGCCCCGTGGAGGAAAACTATGGGTGGGATGTAGAGAGTTTAAAGAAGGAGAGGTTGAAGTGGAAATCTCAGACAGCGGCCTGGGAATTCCGGAGGACAAAATTTCAAGGATTTTTGACCCCTTCTTTACTACTAAGGAAAAAGGATCGGGGATGGGGTTAGCGGTGACTTATCGGATTATCAAAGAGCATGGGGGAAGGATTGAAGTGGAGAGTGAGCCAGGTGCGGGAACTACTTTTAAGATATACTTAAGTCATGGCGCTATACAAAACTAAGGCCATAAGCTTAAAAACTTCACCTTTTGCGGAAGCGGATAAGTTGGTTACCATCTTCAGTCAAGAATTCGGCAAAATTAAGGTCTTGGCCAAGGGAGCCCGGCGCGTCCCTTCGCGGCTGGGAGGAAGGGTAGAGCCCCTGACTTATGCAGAGTTTCTTTTGGCTAAAGGGCGATCGCTAGAAATTATTTCCCAGTGTGAAGCTTTAGAAACCTTTCAAGACCTAAGAAATAAACCCGAAAAACTTTTTGCGGGTTTGTACCTTTTGAGATTGGTAGAGGTGGGCACTGCGGAAGGACAGCCCTACCCTGAGCTCTTTCAGCTTCTTTTGGAAACGCTTTTGCGCTTGAAGAAAGGGAGTGAAAGTAATAATATTTTAAGGGACTTTGAGGAAAGTTTTGTGCAAATCGAAGGGATTAACCGGGAAGGGATAGAACCTTATTATCTTCTTCGGGAACATACGGGGGTAGATTTAAGTTTATGGCGTTTACTCAACAAGAGATAAAAACGGGCTTTAAGGCCATCTTTTCCAATTTTGGGTTTGTTTTGCTTTGGCTGGGGCAACTAACTTCTCAGCTAGCAGATCGTATTTTTGTTTATGTGCTGATGATTGTGGTATATCAATCTACTCATTCTAATTTAGGTGTTTCTCTCCCTCTTTTGGCTTTTGGTATTCCTTCGGTTTTGGTGGCTCCTTGGGCGGGGGTGTTAGTTGATCGCTTTAACCGAAAAGGAATTTTAATTACGGCGGATATCATCAGGGGACTTTTAATTTTACTAATTGTTCCCATTATCTCCAAATCACTGCTTTGGATTTTTTTGGTGAGTTTATTAATTTATACTGCCGCTCAATTTTTTGCTCCGGCAGAAACCTCGTCTATTCCAGAACTAGTGGAAAAACATAATCTTATTATTGCCAATTCACTTTTTATGATTACCTGGATGGCTTCTTCGATTTTCGGTTTGGGCTTAGGGGCTCCGATTGTTAATTTCTTTGCCGAGAAAAAGACCTTAGCGATTTCGGCTTTTCTCTATTTTGTTTCGGCGGGGGCAATTTTTTTAATCCCCCTCAAGCCCCAAGAGCCGGCAAAAAAGAAGACGCATGTTTTGAAAGATTTTTTGATGGGTTTTGAATTCGTCAGAAGGAACCAAGTTGTTCGCTATGCCCTGCTTAAACTTTTCGTGGCCGCTTCAGCCATCGCGGCGCTTTCTCTTTTGGCTATTTCTTATGCCAGTCAGATTCTGGGAATTGGAGAAAAGAACTTTGGTTATTTAATTATTGTGGTGGGGGCAGGCATGCTTTTGGGGATGTTAACCCTGGAAAAGCTTAGGCATTATTTTAAAATGAGTTCTATGGTGATTATGAGTTTTTTACTTTCGGGAGCAGTGCTAATTGGCTTGGCTCACACCGGGGACCTTCGGGTGGCTTTATTTTTAATTTTCTTGTTGGGGGTAGGAAATATTTATATCACTTCTACCATTCAAACTATCTTGCAAAGAAAGATTCCTCGTCCGATTAGAGGTCGAGTTTTTGGGGTGCAGAACATGCTGGTTAATTCGGCCTTTACCTTGCCGGTTCTTTTCTTTGGCTTTTTAGCCGATCTTGGGGGAATCCTCTTTTCTATTTCCATATTGGGTTGGTTAGTTTTGCTTACGGGTTTTGCCGGCATTTTCTTGCCCAAGTTTAGGACGGTATGAAATTCTGTAATTATTTTGTCACTTTCCGCTGCAACGATACTTGTGAATTTTGCCCTATTTGGCAAAGGGAAGAACTTAAAAAAATTGAAGAAAAGTTCGTAGATTTGTCTTTTCTTAAGGCGGAGGGAATAAAGCACCTCAACCTCACTGGAGGAGAACCATTACTTCGGGGGGACTTGCCTTCCATTCTTAAAAATGCTCAAGAGTTGGGATTTACTGCTGAGCTGACCACTAATGGAATTCTTTACGCGGAAAGAGGAAAAGAACTAAAAGGTTTGCTAAATCGATTGTACTTTTCTCTCGATTATCCCATTCCTTCCGAACACGATCGCAGTCGGGGGGGTGAATGTTTTCATCTAGTAATTTCGGCCATTGAATATGCTAAAGTCCTAGGGGAAAAACCTATGATAAACTTTACCCTAACGCGGGACAGCGTGCGTTTTCTTCCCGAGATGGTGGAGCTTGCGGAAAAGTTAAAAGTTTTGGTTTATCTCAATCCGGTTTATGATTTTTACGGCACTCAAGGTTTTGAGCTGGCGACGATAGATTATATTAAGTATTATGCGCGGCGGAGAAATGTTTTGGTAAACTATGCGGTGCTAGAATTTATTAGGGCAGGAGGAAACCGAGTGATTTTCCCGCGCTGTCGGGCAAAAGAGACCACGATAACCTTGATGCCCGATGGCAGTCGGGTTTCCCCTTGTTTTTTCAATCCCGGCGGCCGACAAGGCAAAGAGTCCGTTTGTTCCGCTTGCATGCGCTGGCCTTATATGATACCATCGTTTTCAGTAGGACTTGATAAGTACTTTTGGTTGAACCTTTGGACAAAATTAAAGCAAAGGAGGAAAAGCCCATGAAGATTGTGATGCTCTCCCCTTACTTTTATCCGCACACGGGAGGAACGGAGAAATATGCTCGGGACTTGGCTACCGCCCTAATCCAGGAAGGACATGAAGTTACGGTGATTACGAATAATTTACCTCGTTCTAAAAATGCTCCTGCTTACGAGATTCTTCCTGAAGGAATTAAAGTGATTCGCTTAGATGCGGTTGATATGTTTTATTACTTGCCGGTAAGTACGCAATTTAACTTGAAAATGTTAGAGGGCTATGACATTGTTCATGTTCATGTTCCCCCTTTTAGTTTTTTGCGCTCGGTAGCAGGAAGGGTTAAACAGCCGGTGATTGTGACTTATCACTGTGATGTAACTGTTTCTGAAAAATATTTTGGCATGCCGGTGCCACGCTGGGTGGTGCCTCCTTTTGAAGGGAGCGCCAATGCCTATGCGCGCCTGCTTTTACCTAAGGCAGATATCGTGTACAATACCACCGAAACTTATGCTGAAACCTCGCCGGTTTTGAAAAACCTTCCCCATCGCGTGATTCCTATTGGGATTTTCTATGACAAAATTGATGAAGCTCAAAAGAGGCTGGGGCTGACCCCAGAAAAAAAGAACCCTCGTCAGATTTTATTTTTGGGCAGACTAGCAGGGAATAAAGGGTGTGATTACTTAGTTAAGGCCATGCCTAAGATTTTATCTCAATTTCCGGATGCAAAATTGATTATTTGTGGTGACGGAGAGGAAAAGGGGCACATTGTTGATTTGGTTACTCAGCTTGATATTGGGCCCGCAGTAACTTTCTTGGGAACGGCTACTTTTGACCGCTTGGTTGAGCTTTACTATACTTCTATCGTTTATGTTTTTCCCTCTATTAATCGCCTGGAAGCTTTTGGTATTGTGCAGTTAGAGGCCATGGCCAATTATACGGCGGTAGTAGCTTCAGACATTCCAGGACCAAATGCGGTGATGGAGCCGGGAAAATCAGGCCTTCTGGTGCCCAAACAAAATCCAGATGCCATTGCCGATGCGGTTTGCAGTTTGCTGGCTGATCCGGAAAAAGCCAAGGCTATGGGGAAAAGAGGAAGAGAGCTGGTAGAAACCAAATACAACTGGAAAACAATCGTAAAACAAGTGCTGGCCCTTTATGAAGAGGCCTTAATGAAGAAAAGGAAATGAAAATCCTAGTTACTGGTGGGGCGGGGTTTATTGGCTCAAATGTGGTGGATGCTTATCTTAAGGCAGGCCATGAGGTGGCGGTGGTCGATAATCTGAGTACCGGGAAAAGGGAAAACCTCAATCCCCAAGCAAAGTTTTACCAAATAGATATCCGCGATAAAGCAGGTTTAAGCAAAATTGTTTCCGATTTTTCTCCTGAAGTTATTAACCATCATGCCGCGCAGATTGATGTGCGAAAGTCAGTAACAGATCCCGTTTTTAATGCTGAAGTTAATGAAATTGGGACTTTAAATCTTTTAGAAGCGGCGGTAAAGGCGAAGGTGCGCAAAGTTATTTTTGCTTCAACCGGGGGAGCAATTTATGGAGAAGTTCTAGAAGCGGCGGGAGCCGACGAGAATCACCCTCAAGAGCCAATTTCTCCCTATGCCATTACCAAGCGCTGTGTGGAAATGTATCTTTATGCTTACGAAAAACTCTATGATTTGACTTTTACTGCCTTGCGTTATGGTAATGTTTATGGACCGAGACAGGATCCCCTAGGAGAGGCCGGAGTAATTGCGATTTTTTGCGGGAAAATGTTAAAGGGAGAAATTCCTACCATTTTTGGCGATGGGAAACAACTGCGAGATTATATTTATGTGGGAGATGTGGCTGAAGTTAACTTGCTGGTTTTAGGTAAGGGGGATAATCAAATTTATAATGTGGGCACTGGGGTGGGGACTTCAGTCAATGAGTTATTTGCTATTCTTAAAGAATTAATGAACTTTGACAAAGAAGCGCACTACGCCCCTCCACGCCCGGGAGAACTTTTCCGCAGTGTGCTTAACGTCGAAAAGATTAAGCGCCAATTAGATTGGCAAGCTAAGACAGAGATTAGGAAAGGATTAGCCCTAACGCTTGAGTGGTATAAGAAGAGAACTTAAATTTTTATTCAAAATCCAGCGGAAGATTTAACTTCTTTTTTAGGTTTACATTATACTCGTCGATTTTTTCCTGGGCATAGTCGGGCTCAAGGTAGTGTGGAGGAGAAAGATTGAAGGCCGAAACAAAGAAACCAAGGACGGTAACAATACCACCTCCGACAATGACATTTTGTGAGGCGGAAAAAGCTGCTCCCCCCAGCATGGTGGCCAGTCCTAAGCCTATGGCCAGGTTACCATAAAAGCGCGCCTTCGCCTTTTGATTTTCCAGAGCCAAGACCCGATAGTATTCTTTCTGGTCTCCTACAATTTGTAAGAATTCAAGATCAGAAAGTACTCGAATGCCTCCCTTCATAATATACCATTCGGTCCACTCTTTAGGTTCAAAACGTGAGTAGCGCTGAGTTTCGATTTGTCCGGTGGTGTAAGTGTAGGCCTCGATAGAATAAGTTCCCAGATCGATGTCAGTGGTTGTGTATTCTCGCTTTTCTTCGGCCATGCGCTTCTTGGTAATGATTTGTAATTTGTTTCTCCGGTAGGTGAGTTTATTTAGGTAAACTTGTTCTTGGTTTTCCGAAGAAGTTTGGGCGATTACCAAAGGCACCCACATTAGAGCCAATAGCAACCCCAAAAGAGCTCTTTTAATCATGGCTTTACTATTATAGCATAAAAAGATATAATGAAAAAGGCAGAAAAGGTAGAGAGGGCAGAGAAAGGAGAAAGGGTGGAAAGGGAAGGAAGGGCGATGGACAAAACGGCAATTGTTGCATATTACGAGAAATTGCTGGCTCAACATGGAGAAAATTATCGGGCTCTGGACTGGAATTCTTCAGAGAGTCAAAAGTTGAGGTTTCAGATCCTCAAGGAGCTTTTTATTTATGGCAAAAAAGCTTCCGGGATTTCGGTCTTAGATGTGGGGTGTGGGTTTGGGGATTTCTATGGTTTTTTAAAAGCTGAAGGGTTGCTGACACGTCACCGAATAAGTTATTTTGGCTATGATCTTTCCCCTAAACTTTTAGAGGTTGCGCGCAAAAAGTACCGTGAGGCGAAATTTGAGCTTAAAGATATCTTGGAGGATCGGTACCTGCCAAAGTTTGACTATGTTTTTTCTTCTGGAATTTTTAACATCCGGGCTTCTGAAATTTCTGAACATCTAGAACATGTGAAAGAAATGCTCATGCGCATGTATGACTTGGCTAACTATGGAGTAGGGGCAAACTTTTTAAGCGAGGGCATGCTGCCTACTAATACTGACCAGTCAAGTCAGTACTTTTTCTTCAAGCCTGAAGAAATGGTTAGTTTTTGCCGCTACCTTTGCAGTCGTTTTGTTTTACGGCATGATTATCATCCCGGAGATTTTACTTTATATTTGCTGAAATGAAAAAAGAAGAACTTAAATATCAGATCAGGTTCTGGAGGCATTTTCTGGTGCCGATGCTTGTTCTTCTGCTTTTGGTTGGGGCAGGAATTTTGGGTTTTATGGTTTTTGAAAAAATTTCCTTTCTCCAAGCTCTTTACTTAGTGGCGGTTACGCTAACGACGGTGGGAATGAGACCCGCAGAAAATGCTTCTTCTTGGGCATTGCTTTTTGATACGGTCTTTGTCGTTGCGGGTGTGGTGATGGTGGTGATTTTGCTGGGAAGAGCGCTAGAGTTTGTGGTTTCCGGGGAATTTGTTAAAATGAGAAGGAGGAGAAGGATGGAGAAAAAAATCGAAAGCATGAAGGATCATTATATCATTTGCGGCTTTGGAAGGGTGGGGCATCAGGTGGCGGTAGAATTTAAGGCGGCTAAGATTCCCTTTGTGGTTTTAGATAGCAAGCCAGAAACCGCAGAAGAGCTTGAGCCCCAAGGAATTCCTTACATTGTAGGGGATATTACTTCTGATCGTACCCTGCTAGAGGCCAATATTAAAAAGGCAAAAGGATTAATTGCTTCGGCTGATTCTGATACCGCCAATGTTTTTGTAGTGCTTTCTGCAAGAGTTTTAAATCCTAACCTGATAATTATTGCTCGCGCAGGTACCATCGATGCGGAAGAAAAACTTAAGAAAGCGGGAGCAAATCGGGTGATTTCTCCTTACTTCATTGCGGGAAAACGCATGGCTGCCTTGGCCACCAAGCCCACTGCGGTAGAATTTTTAGACACCGTGCTCCACAGCGAGAATGTGGAAATGGAAATGAGGGAGTTTCATGTAAATGGCTATTGTTCCCTAGCAGGCAAAACCCTTGGTGAAGCTCAAATTCGCCAAAGGTCGGGAGCTTACATTGCCGCTATTCGCAAAGCTAGCGGGAGTTTCAATCTTCAGCCGGTAGCAGATTCAAAAATTGATGTGGGCGATACTTTAGTTGCCATTGGTACTCCTGGCCAGCTAGATTTATTAGAGGGATGCTTGAGGGGATGATTAAAAAGGTAGAAGAATTTAAGCTGGAAAGTATCGAGAGAGTGGCGGAAGCCATGTGTTTAGCAGCTAAAACGGCCCCCAAAGCCCGGGGTTTAGACCTCTTAGAAATAGCGGTGGTTAAAGGAGAAGATATTGTAAAGCTTTCAGAAAAAATGAAAGAGATTGGGGAAAGAGAAAATCATCCTACTTTTTTGCGGGATGCGGAAAATATCAAGCAAGCAGAAGTGGTGGTTTTAATTGGGACAAAAATCAAAACCATTGGCCTGCGTTACTGTTCTTTTTGTGGGTGGCCTAATTGTGCCGAGGCAGAAAAAGCGGGAGCAATTTGCGCTTATAATACGGGCGACTTAGGTATCGCCATTGGTTCGGCAGTTTCCGTGGCTATGGATCACCGCGTGGATAATCGGATCATGTACACCGTGGGGAAAGCGGCCGTAGATTTAAAACTCTTGGGAGAAGAAGTTAAAGTGGCTTACGGGATACCTTTGTCGGCAAAGGGGAAGAATCCATTTTTTGATCGTAAGTAACTCACCCCCTCTTATCCCCCTCTCTTAGTAAGAGAGGGGGAGGAAGGCCTTGGAAAAAGCTCAGGGGGTGAGTTCTAAAGGGAGTGTTGGTTATGTACATGCTTGAAGACCTAAAAGTGATTTTTGAAAGGGACCCGGCCGCAGCCAATATTTTTGAAGTTTTGCTTTATCAGGGTTTGTGGGCCATTTGGATTCACCGCTTTGCCCATCTTTTATATCGGTGGCACATTCCTTTTATTCCACGTTTGATTTCCCAAATTATGCGTTTTTTAACTCAAATTGAAATACATCCGGGAGCTAAAATTGGGCGCAGATGCTTCATTGATCACGGCTGTGGGGTGGTTATTGGAGAAACGACGGTGATTGGGGATGATGTGACTATCTATCAAGGGGTTACCTTAGGAGGAACCGGCAAAGAAAAAGGGAAAAGACATCCTACCATTGGCAACCATGTGGTTTTGGGGGCGGGGGCAATAGTTTTAGGAAATATTACCATTGGAGACCATTCAAGAATTGGGGCGGGGGCAGTGGTTACCAAAGATGTTCCGCCAAATACTACCGTAGTGGGAAACCCTTCTTGGATTTTAAAGCTCGAAGGCCGGCGCTTAGGCCCGCTAGAGCACGGAGCTTTGCCCGACCCTATTCATGAAGTGCTGGACGACCTTTCTCGTCGGGTTCGGGCTTTGGAAGAAAAATTAAATCAATGACCCCGAAAATTTACAACACCCTTACTGGTAGGAAAGAAGAATTTCAACCGCTAAGCCCTCCCCGGGTAAAAATGTATGTCTGCGGCATAACCCCTTATGACGAGACCCACCTGGGCCATGCCCGGGCTTACCTTACTTTTGATATTATTCGAAGATACTTAGAGTATAAAGGTTATGAGGTTTTCTATGTGCAAAATATTACAGATATTGATGACAAAATTATTCAGAAATCCCAAAGCTTAAATTCTAAATCCGAAACAAATGCAAGACCTGAAATTCAAGATCCAAAGCAAAAATGCCAGGCGGTGGCGGATAAGTATACCGCATCTTACTTCGAGGTGATGGACAAGTTAAATGTAAAGCGGGCAAACATTTACCCAAAAGCAACCGAGCATATTTTAGATATGGTTGAGTGGATAAAGGTTCTAATAGATAAGGGATATGCTTATGTGGTAGACGGAGATGTTTATTTTGAAGTGGAAAAATTTCCTGATTACGGCAAATTATCTAAGCGGAAGAAAAAAGATATGTTAGCGGGTCTTCCTCGAGTTGAAGCCGATCCCAGAAAAAGAAGCCCCCTTGATTTTGCCTTGTGGAAGAAAGCCAAGGAAGGAGAGCCCTTTTGGGAAACTCCTTGGGGAAAGGGGCGTCCGGGGTGGCACATTGAGTGCTCGGTAATGTCTACCAAGTATTTAGGGGAACAATTTGATCTCCATGGGGGAGGCATGGACTTAGAATTTCCCCATCACGAGAATGAAATTGCCCAGTCAGAAGCGTTTACCGGTAAGGTTCCCTGGGTAAAATATTGGGTTCATAACGGCTTTGTCACCGTCAATAAGCAAAAAATGAGTAAGTCCTTAGGTAATTTTTTCACCCTTAAGGAAATCTACGAAAAATTTGATCCTATGGTAGTGCGCTTATTTTTGCTTTCTACTCACTATCGCAGTCCCATAAATTACAGTGATCAGGAGCTTATGGTAGCTAAGGAAGCTTATTTGAGGATAGTTAAATTTGTTCAGGAGGTTGATTTTCTTTTGGGAAAATCAGCTGAGCATGCCCCAGCAATTGAGCGGGAGGACCTTGAAGAGGAAATTATGGAATTCAAAAAAAAGTTTGAAGCGGCCATGGATGACGATTTTAACAGCGCAGCGGCGTTAGCAGTTATTTTTGAATTAATTCGTTACTATTATAAAAAGCTGGAAGAAGGGGAAGTGGAGAAAGAGTGCTTGGAGGAGATGAAAGATTCGGTTTTGGAGTTGTGCGGGGTTTTGGGATTGGAAGTAAAACCGTTGGGAAAAGCAAAAGAACATTCGGAAGAAATTGAAAACCTTATTAGAGAAAGGGAAGAAGCGCGCAAAAAGAAGGATTTTAAGCGGGCAGACGAAATCAGAAACCAACTAAAAGAAATGGGAATTGAGTTGGAAGATACGCCTTACGGAACCAGATGGAAATATCGAACGTAATTCAACTTTTAAGCAACGCGGCTATTTATGCCTCTTCTTTATTTATTCCCATTTTAGCGCAGGAGATGGGGGCAAGTTCTTTTGAAATTGGAATCATGGTTTCGGTCTTTTACTTGACTTATTTTATTGCGTCTTATTTTTTAGGAATTTTGTCTGACCGGTATGGATTAAATAAATTTCTGCGAATCGGATTGTTGGGCTCCTCAATTTTTTTTGCTTTGCAAGTTTTAGCGAAGGACTTACCTTCTTTATTCTGGTTTCGTGCTTTGGCGGGACTTGCCGCGGGGATTTTTCCGGCCGCCTTGGAAGTTTATGCCTCGGAAGAGCGAGCAGGTAGAGTTGGAAAGTTTACCGCCTATGGTTCTTTGGGGTGGGCTTTAGGGGCGATCTTAGCAGGATTTTTGGGGCAATATCATTTAATTTTTATGGTAAGTGCCGGATTATTTTTTCTTTCCTTTCTTGTTTCTTGGAAACTAAAAGAGCTTAAGCATCATGCCGAAGCGCCGTTTTTTCCTTGGGAATTAGTCAGGAGGAATGCCCTGGTTTATCTCCCTTATTTTTTAAGAGCGATTGGAGCGCAAAGTGTTTGGGCGGTATTTCCTCTTTATCTTTTAAGTTTAGGGGCCAATAAGTTTTGGATCGGAATTATCTATTTTGTAAATGCCGGCTCCCAATTTCTTATGATGCAGCATATTGAGCGTTTTCGTAACTTGTATTTGTTTAATTTAGGTTTGCTTTGTTCGGTTATGACTTTTACCGCCTATACTTTTATGCCTAACTTTTGGTGGATTTTTCCGGTTCAGCTTTTGCTGGCTTTTTCTTTTTCTAGTTTACAAGTGGGGGCTCACCAGGAACTTCTGCGCAGAAATCGAGAAAAAGCAACAGTGGTTGGAATCTTAAATTCTACTGTAAACTTTACGGCTGTGATTGGGCCCTTTCTGGCGGGAATTTTACTGCAGTCTTTTGGGTTTAGGGGGGTGATGTGGTTTGCGGCCATGATTTCTTTTGCGGGTTTAATTAGTTTTACAAAGGTGCTAAAATAAGTAATAGGAAACCAGAAAACTCAAAAGATAGCTAAAATGTTAGATCCTAAGTTAATTAGAAGCGATCCAGAGAAAGTAAAAGCGGCGCTAAGGAGTCGGCGGGCCGACATTTCCTTGCTGGAGAAATATGCTACCGCAGACGAAGAGTGGCGAAAGCTTACCGTAGAAATTGACGAACTGCGTGCCAAGCAGAACGCGGCTTCAGAAAAAATCGCTGAGCTAAAGAAGAAAAGGGAAAATACTTCTGAAATCCTTGCGGAAATGAAAAAGCTCTCGGAGCGGGTGGGGGTTTTAGAAGCTGAGCGCCGATTGATTGAAGATCGCTTAGAAGAAATTGCCTTGCAAATTCCTAATTTGCCCCATACTTCTGTGCCGGTAGGAGTAGATAGCAGTGACAATCGAGAAATACGAAGTTGGGGGGAGAAAAGGAAATTTGACTTTACTCCTTTATCTCACGAAGAAATCGGCAAGAAATTGGGGATTTTAGACTTTGAAGCCGCGGCTAAAATTGCTGGCAGTCGTTTTGTGGTTTATCGAGGGTGGGGAGCGGCGCTGGAGCGAGCGCTTATCAATTTTATGCTTGACCTCCATGTTAAAGAGAACGGATATACGGAAGTTTTCCCGCCGGTTTTGGTAAACAGAAAGAGCATGGTAGCAACGGGGCAACTTCCAAAGTTTGAGGAAGAGATGTTCCGGTGCCGCGATGACGAATACTATCTTATACCTACGGCAGAGGTATCGGTAACTAACCTTCATCGCGAGGAGATTCTTCCCCCGGGCTCCCTGCCGATTAAGTATGTTTGTTATTCTCCTTGCTTTAGAAGGGAAGCGGGTTCTTACGGCAAAGATGTGAAGGGAATTATCAGACAGCACCAATTTAATAAAGTAGAGTTGGTAAAGTTTGTCGAGCCAGAAAATTCTTATGTCGAGTTAGAAAGCTTGGTGGCTGATGCAGAAAAGGTTTTACAGAAGTTGGGGCTTCCTTATCGGGTGGTAGAGCTTTGTACCGGAGATTTAGGATTTGCTTCGGCTAAGACCTATGATTTGGAAGTTTGGTTTCCCAGCGAGAACTGCTATCGTGAAATTTCTTCTTGTTCCAATTTTGAGGCCTTTCAAGCGCGAAGGGCTGGAATAAGGCATCGAAAAACTAAGGAATCAAAGCCCGATTTTGTTCATACTCTTAATGGCTCTGGGGTGGCAGTGGGCCGTTGTTTTGCCGCTATCTTAGAAAACTACCAAAAAGCTGACGGGACCATTGAAATCCCCGAAGTTTTGAAACGTTATTTGAATTATCCGGGGGCGTAATTTTTGATACCATAGTGGATAAGGCAAAAGAAAGGGGGAAAGAGAATGGCGGTGATTAAGTTTTTGAAAGCTGATAAAAAGGGAAAAGTCGAAATTACAGGGGTTAAACCATTAGATGAATTTTATCTTTTGACTGGAAAGGATTATCTTTTGTTAAAAAAAATTAAGGAACCAACTCCTCTTGAGAGATTTGAAAAGCTTGCGGTTGAAGTTCAAAATAGGTTTAAGGAGGAGAAAATAAAAAAATCAGAGATTGCTAAGGCGATTAAATGGGCAAGAAGAAAGTAGTTCTAAGGGAGATAAAAATTTTATGGAAGTTCTTCGGCAAAAATTTGATGAGGTGAAAAGCAAATTGCAAGATGTTCCTGGATTGCCCGGGGTTTATACCCTGGGCCTTGATAAGCCCCAGAATTTTCTGGTATAATTTTTAGTTGTTTGGTGATTAACCTCACAAAGTTCCTACGGGTATAATTTACTGGTTTAATTTTAAAAGGAGGGTTTCTTCATGCCGCTCTATGACTATAAGTGTACTAAATGTGGTCATATATTTGAAGTGCAGCAAAAAATTTCAGAAGAACCACTGAAATATTGTCCGGTTTGTAAAGGGCCGATTAAGCGTTTAATTAGCCCGGCAGGAATAATTTTTAAGGGCTCGGGCTTTCATGTGACTGACTACGGCAAACACGGAAGAAAAGAAGAAAAGAAAGCGACTAAAGAGTCAAAAAGTTCTTCAGAAGCTGCTTCCCCAAAGAAGTAAGAATGGATTCGGGATGAAATTGTACTCCCTCGATGGGATATTTTTTGTGCCTGAGGCCCATAATTTCTTTCTCTTTGGTCCAAGCGGAAATTTCTAACTCTTTGGGAAGGGTTTTGGGGTCCACTATGAGAGAATGATAGCGAGTGGCAGTGAAGGGGTTGGGAAGGTTTCTATAAATGGTTTTTCCATCATGGTAAATTTCTGAAGTTTTGCCATGCATAATGCGGGAAGCGCGGATAATCTTTCCCCCAAAGGCTTCAGCAATGGCTTGGTGCCCCAAGCACACCCCTAAGATAGGGACTTTACCTGCAAAGTGCTTAATTACTTCTAAGGAGATGCCGGCTTCTTGGGGCGTTCCTGGACCGGGAGAAATAACAATCCGGTCGAATTTAAGCTTTTTTAGGTTGGCAATCGTGGTTTGGTCATTGCGGAAAACCTTTAATTTTTCTCCCAATTCCCCTAAGTATTGAACCAGGTTATAAGTAAAGGAGTCGTAGTTATCGATTACTAGGATCATGCTATAATTATTATAACACAATGAAAGCCAAGGTAATTAGTTATTTGGAAAAAGATCATTGGAATAATTTTGTGGCGAGCATGCCGGGGGGATCGGTTTTGCAAACCTATGAGTGGGGAGAATTTAAAAGCGCCTTTGGTTGGCAGCCGATTCGATTAATGCTGGAAGAGGACGAGAAAATTGTGGCGGGAATTTCTATTTTAAAAAGAGAGATTCCATTTATTAACCATTGTTTTTTTTATGCTCCTCGGGGTCCGGTTTTGGACTTCGGCCGCAAGGAACTTTTGCAAGAGCTTTTAGAAACGGTGGAAAAAGAAGCTGACCGCCAGCATGCGATTTCCTTAAAAATCGATCCTGAAATTCTAGAGGAAGAAAGTAATGTTTTAGCTAATTTGAGGTCTTTAGGATTTGAAAAAGCGCTAAAGGAGGTCCAACCTCGAGCGACTTTTGTTCTAGATCTTAATAGAAGCTTAGAGGAGATTCTAATGGGTTTTGAAGAAAAAACTCGTTACAATGTTCGTTTGGCCGAGAAAAAGGGGGTGGAAGTTAAGGAAGAGGCGAGCGAGAAAGGAGTAAGGTTATTTTATGGGCTGTATTTAGAGACCGCCAGAAGAGATAAATTCTTAATTCATCCCTTAATTTACTATCAGAAACTTCAGCAAATACTTTTTCCTGCGGGCATGGGGACCGTTTTCTTGGCTTATTATCAAGGAAAGCCGATTGCGGGAGTAATTATTTTTACGCTCGGGGAAAAGGCCTGGTACATGTATGGGGCTTCGGCTTCGGAATTTCGCAATGTAATGCCTAATCATCTCTTGCATTGGGAAGTAATTAAGTGGGCTAAGGCGCGAGGAATTAAGCAGTATGATCTTTGGGGAATTCCCGCTTGCCCAACCGAGTCCCATCCCCTTTATGGCGTTTACCGCTTTAAGAAGGGTTTTCGGGGAAAACTTGTTAAGTATCTCGGAGCTTATAACTTTCCTTATAGTCCCTTGTTTTATCATGTTTTAGAATACGGGATAGCGTGGTGGCAGAACTTAAGAAGTTTGTTAACTAAGGGAAAGATTGAGGATTCTTTGGGGGAATGATTCAATACGATTCTAGAAAAGTTAAACCTGGTGATACTTTTGTTGCCATCCCGGGGTTGAAATATGATGGGGCGGATTTTATTCCCCAGGCTATTGCCAATGGGGCTCAAGTGATTGTGGCAGAGAAGGAGGTATTAGTTCCTCCGGGAATTAAATTCGAAAGAGTGCCTTCGGCACGTAAGGCGTTGGCTTACTTGTCGGCAAAGTATTATGATTTTCCTTCTAGAAAACTGAAGCTAATTGGGGTGACCGGAACCAATGGGAAAACCACCGTCACTCATTTAATTCATTCTATTCTTACGACGGCAGGTTTTAAAACAGGCATTATTGGGACCATCAACTCTACTCTCACTACTCCAGAGTCAGCTGATTTGCAAGCTGAACTGGCGCAAATGGTAAAGGAAGGAATTACCCACTGTGTTATGGAAGTTTCTTCGCACGCCTTAGCCCAGGAGCGGGTTTACGGCTGCGAATTTGCCCAGGCCATTTTTACTAATTTAACTCATGATCATCTTGATTACCATAAAACCATGGAGGGTTACCTGGCAGCCAAACGCAAACTTTTTGAAATGCTTCCCGCCGAGGCAGTAGCTATCATCAACGTAGATGATCCCGCTAGCGCTTCTCTAATTGAAGTGGTTAAGGGAGAAGTAATTCCTTACGGTTTGAAACAAGCAAAGCATGAACTGCGAAGTACCAAATATAGTGAATTTGATGTGCGAGTTTCTCAAGTTGAGATAAGAGAAAAGGAAATGTTTTTGAAAATTAATGCTACTGAAATTCGAACTCCCTTAATTGGGCTTCATCATGCTTACAATATTTTAGCTGCTTATCACAGCGGTTTGGCCTTAGGGCTTTCTTCGTCTTTTATCAAGAAAGGGATCGAAGCGGTGAAGGTTATTCCTGGCAGACAAGAAGAAATTGATTTGGGGCAGCCCTTTCGAGTAATTGTTGATTTTGCTCATTCTCCCGACAGCTTGCAGAAATTAATTGAAACTTATCGCCCCTTTACTAAGGGAAAAATTATTTTAGTTTTTGGTTGTCCTGGAGAGAGAGATCGAGAAAAGCGCCCTATTATGGGAGAAATAGCCGCTCGTTTTGCCGACCAGGTAGTGGTTACCACTGATGATCCGCATGGAGAGGATCCCGTGCAAATTATTAATGATATTGTGAAGGGAATCGAGAGGTCCGGGAAGGTATTTATGATTGAGATTGACCGGCGCAAAGCCATTGAAGAAGCCTTAAAAATGGCCCAGGCCGGGGACACGGTTCTCATTGCCGGTCGGGGGCATGAGAAGTTTCAGGACTTTGCCGGGAAGAAAACTACCCTTGATGATCGGCAGGTTTGCAAGGAGGTGCTTTCCGGTGGCTCTCAAAAGAGTTGAGGTACACTATTCAGGAAGAGTGCAAGGGGTGGGTTTTCGTTTTACCGCTGAACGTTTTGCCGCGGCTTATAAAGTGGTGGGGTATGTGCGCAATCTCCCTGATGGTCGAGTAGAATTGGTGGCCGAGGGAGAAGAAAGCACCCTTAAAGAATTTTTGGAGGCCTTGCGGCAAGATATGGGGTACTTGGTTTCTCATTACTCTATCAATTGGTTTCCTCCTACCGGTGAGTTTAAGGAGTTTAGGATTAGGTTTTAGGTAGAGCCGTGGAAATCATTACTATTAAGCAAATGCTAGAAGAAAATACCCGGAAGTTCCAGAAGCAAGTTGCTTTCCAAATGCGGCAGGATTCTGATTATCGAAAATTTACCTTTGAGCGAGTTGGGAAACTAGTAAAGGGCTTGCAGAAAAAATTGAAAGGGATGGAAGTGGAGCATGGAGAGCGGGTGGCTTTGCTTTCGGAAAATCGCCCCGAATGGGCAATTTCGTATCTAGCAATTACCAGCATGGGAGCAGTGGCCGTTCCTTTGGATGCTATGTCCCATAAAGAAGAAATTCTTCCTCTTCTAGAAGATTCTCAACCAAAGGCGATAATTCTCTCGCGAAAATATATTGATTATGTGCAGGGGGCAAACTGGGAAAATAGAAAGATTTTAATGGAAGAAATAGAAGGTATGGAACTCGAGATTAAAAATCTAGAGTTTAGCGTAGAGTTGGACGACTTGGCTGCCATTGTTTATACTTCGGGCACCACCGGGACCCCCAAAGGGGTAATGCTTACGCATCGAAATCTTATGTTTGATGTTCTTTCTACTGCTTCCCTTTTTGATTTGGGGCCAGGGGATAATTTTTTATCGGTTTTGCCTCTGCATCATACTTTTGAAACGACTGCCGGCTTCCTGGGCCCCTTTTATAAGGGCTGTACCATCACCTATGCCGAAAGCTTAAAGTCCTATAATCTTCTTCGCAACCTGCAGGAAACCGGGGTTACCATTATGTGCGGGGTGCCTTTGCTTTATCAATTGTTTTATGAGGGAATTCTTAGGGAAATTGAAGAAAAAAAATTGACGCTTGTTTTCAAAATTCTTTTGGGTTTGTCAAAATTTTTCCTTAAAGTAGTGGGGATCAATTTAGGCAAAACATTTTTTGGAACTATTCATAGGAAGTTTGGAGGAAAAATCCGCTTCTTTGTTAGTGGAGGAGCAGCTATTGATCCCGAGCTGGTCAAGAATTTTGAACTTCTGGGCTTTACTATTTTGCAAGGATACGGGTTAACAGAGTCCTCCCCGGTTTTAACCTGTTGTACTTTAAGGGAAAATCGAGTAGGTTCTGTAGGTAAGCCCATTCCCGGAGTAGAGATTAAAATTGCCGGAAACGAGCCGGTAGGGGAGATTCTAGCTTTTGGCCCTAATATTATGAAAGGGTATTACAAGCGAAAAGATCTGACGGCGGAGGTGATCGATCAAAGGGGTTGGCTACATACGGGAGATGTGGGTTATTTGGATGAAGATGGCTACCTTTATATTACCGGACGCGCCAAGGATGTTATTGTGACTGCTTCTGGAGTTAATGTTTATCCCGAAGAGATAGAAGCTCTTTTAGGAAAAATTCCCCTTATAAAAGAGGCCTGTATTTTGGGAGCAAGGGTTAAAGAGGGACTTCGAAAGGGAACCGAAGAGGTAGTGGCGGTAGTGGTTCCTAAGGAGGGGGTAGAGGAAGAAGAAATAAAATTAGCCATAAACGAACTCAATTCCCGCCTGGCAGATTATAAAAGAATTGCGCGCATAATTTTTCGAAAAGAAGAACTGCCCAAGACCCGCTTGCTTAAAGTGAAAAAATATACTTTGAGAAAGGAGCTTGGTTTATGACTGAGGATCTGGAAAGGGAAATTAAGTCTTTGGTGGCCAGAGTAATTAAAGTTCCCGAGGAAAAAATTGATCCCCAGGCCAACTTGTTTAGGGATTTGGGGGTAGATTCTCTTTTAGGCATAGAAATTTTTGCCGCCTTAGACAAAAAGTATGGAATTACCGTTCCAGAAGATAAACTGCGCGGGATTAATACTTTAAACGATATTATAGCGCTGGTTAAAGAGCTGAAAAATTCGTGAGCGAAGGAACTTCAAATTATTGGCGCAAAATTTTGGCTTTGGACGAGCCGGTCCCTTCTGATTTTCCCAAGCAGTTTCAAACCTGGCACCGTTTTTTTCGTCCTTGGTTTTATAAAATAGTTAGTATTCCTTTAAAGTTTTATTGTCCGGAAAAAGTTTTAGGACTAGAAAATTTACCGTCTCACCCCCCTTACATCATTGCCGCCAACCATGGTTCGGCTATGGATTTTGTGACCGTGGCTTATGCTTTGGGAAAAAGAAAAGATGAGCTCTATCCCTTAACGACCAAACTTTTTTATGATCGTCCTCAATCTCTATTTTGGATAAAGATTGCGGCCAATGCGATACGCATTGATACTGAAGAAGATTTTTTACCAGCTTTGAAGATAGCGATTAAAATTTTAAAGGCTGGAAAGGCGGTTTATATTAATCCTGAAGGCTTAAGAACCTTAGATGGATCCCTTTTGCCTTTTCGGCCTGGGGTGGGGATTTTGGCGGCGGAAACTGGGGTCCCTCTGGTTCCGGTTTACTTGCACAATACCTGGAAGGTTTTACCCACTGACGCTCTTTTGCCTCGTCCCTATCCTGTTTTGGTTATTTTTGGCAAGCCCCTGGAAATGGCGCCTTATCAGGAAAAGTTAAAGACCCACCCGGCTTATGAGGTTTACAAGGAAGTTACAGAAGAATTGAGAAATAGAATTTTAGAGTTACAGCGGTTAGCTGCTTACTGGCAAGGTAAAGATAAAGCGGCTTCCCTTTCCTAAACCTTGGGACTCAGCCCAGATTTTTCCGCCGTGAGCTTCAATGATATCTTTAGCTATGGCAAGCCCCATCCCGATTCCTCTAGAAGCGCGTGTATAGGAGCTATCAACCTGATAAAATCTTTCAAAAATTTTTTCTAAGTGTTTTGCTTCTATGCCGATGCCGGTATCGGCTACGGTTACTTTTACTCCTTGGTTTTCTCTTTCGGTGATAATAGTTACTTTTCCTCCCGCGGGAGTAAATTTTAGAGCATTGTCCAAAATATTTTTTATTGCCCGCTGCAATTTTTTCCGGTCACCAGTGAGGGCTAAAGGAGCGTTCTGATAATTGGTTTCAAGAGAAATGTTTTTTGCGGCAAACTGTGGAGTTTCAGCTTCAAGACACTTTTTTATTAGTTGTTCAACAAAAATTGGTTCTTTTTCGAGTTCTAACGGTTTTCCAGCCTCGGTGCGAGAAAGATCAATTACCGTGTCGATGAGATCTTGCAAATGTTCGCTTTGCTTCGAAATAGCGGTTAAGGCTTCCTTTTGTTTTGCACTTATTTCTCCTAGCTTGCCGCTTAATAGGAGCGAAAGGTGGTCGTAGATAGGAGTAAGCGGGGTGCGAAGGTCATGGCTGATCTTAGAGAGAAATTCCTTTTTAAGCTGATCAACTTTTTTAAGTTCAGTGATATCTTTTAGGATCATTGACACTCCTATAATTTTGTTTTCTGCATCCCGGATAGGAGAGCAAGTCAAAAGAAGTGGAATTTTTTCTTTACTTTTTCCCTCTCTTTCCAGTTCTACCACTTTGACTTCTTCGCCGCTGAGGATTTTATGGATGTAATTTTTGATTTCGTTTTCAGCTAAGAAGGGAACATTTTTCCCGATAACTTCCTCAGGCTGATAGCCCAAAATTTTTCTAGCTCCTTCGTTCCACGAAAGAATTTTTCCTTCGAGGTTGAGAGTGATGATGGCGTCGTCGGAACTTTGAATCAAGTTATTCAGGTAGTTACGGGTCTCGGTGATATTTCGGTATAACTTGGCATTTTCGATGGCGATGCCAGCTTCCGAAGCCATAGTGAGCAAGAGTTCCAGGTCGTCTGGGTTATAGATTTCTCCCGAAAGTTTTTCTCCCAGGGTTAAAACTCCCACTAATTTCCCCTTATGGAAAGCGGGTACGGCTATAGCGGCTTCAAATTTTTCAAGCTCTTCTGCCACTAGTTTTAATTTTTCTTTCTCGGAGGGATCGGTTATGTCGGAGGCCAACAAACTTTTAACTTCATCAAGCACCACCACATCTTTTTGTTTCTTTAGATATTCAATGAGAGGGTCGTTTAAGGGAAGTGTAATTCCATAGAGGTGTTCGGGGAGTCCGTTGATCTTCTCAACCACGTATTGATTTTCTCTTTCTTCCAGTAAAAGTATGGAGGCGCTTCTACTACACATGACTTTCATGATAGTTTGATCGATAAGGCGGAACAGGGTGCGAAGGTCAGTAACTGAAGTAATCATTCGGGTGACTTCACGGATGGCGGTTTGATATTCGATGGTGCGGCGGAAGAAGATTTGATCAGTTACTTTCTGGAGTCGGTCACGAAGGGGTACGAAGGTAAGGGTAATTACCAGTGCCGCCGGCACCGCCGCCCAAAAGGAGTAGTAACCTGTGATGGAACGCAAGAGGTATTCAAAACCTAAAACCACAAACACATAGGTAAAAGTAATTGCAGTGGTAACCAAACTGTAAGCGGTAGTTTTCTTAAGGACAAAATAAATATCGAAAAGCCGGTGTTTGAGGATGGCGTAGGTTAAAATGATACCACATAATACGCTTGTTAAGTTCCATATCGGGAGCACGAAAATTCCTAAAATAGGTAGGAAGCTTACAATTCCCCCAAGAGTTCCAATTGCAAAGGCTATCAATGCGTACGTTAGTTGAAGTCTCTTTGAACCAAAGGATTTTAAGAAAGATCTACCTAAAATGAAAAAGCCATAACTGAAACAGAATACAAAATATAACGAGTAAAACAAGTAAAGAATACCTGCTGAAGCAAAATATCCAAAGTGGGTGCGGATAAGCTCTTTTGTAAAAAGCTTTGTTGTAAATGCAAAAGGCGCGAAAATTATAGTTACGATATAAAGCATTGCTAATAATGTTGGATAATATTTTTCAGTTAAAAGCAAACATAGGTGAAGGAAAAACACGGGAATTAGGATTGACCCCAGATTTAAGATCTTTATCCAAAAGGAAGCTATTGTGTAATTCATAGAAGTATGCATGCCCCAAACACCTAAGCACCACAGGGCAAAACTTATAGAAAATAAGGCAAAAATTTTATTAATAGCCTTTTGTTGGCTATGCGAATAGACGAAACCGGCTAGGGCAAAAAGTACGAAAGCTGCAGTTACTGCTAATAAATTGTATAAAATGTTAAAGCCTATGTTCATTTAAATTTCTTTAGAACGAGAATAGAGTTTTTTCCCCCAAAACCAATACTATTACACATTGCAAAATTAATAGTTGCCTTCCTGCCGATGTTTGGTACATAATCTAAATCACATTCAGGATCGGGATGCTCGTAATTGATTGTAGGAGGGATAAATTTCTCTACCATTGCTAAAATTGTTGCCGTTACATTTGCAGCTCCGGCAGCACCAATGGCATGACCAATCATTGCTTTTATTGAGCTAATGGGGATTTTGCGTGCGTGTTCTTTGAAAACTTTTTTGATGGCTAGAGTTTCTTGCTTATCATTAAGCGGGGTTGAAGTTCCATGAGCACATATGTAATCAATTTGTTCAGGGTGGATACCTGCGTTTTCTATTGCTAGTTCCATTGCGCGTGCTGTTTCTTCAGAGTCTGGGAGTGGTGCAGTCATGTGATAAGCATCGCAGGTTATTCCATAACCGTAAATTTCTGCGTAAATGGGCGCGTTTCTCTTTATAGCATGTTCTAATTCTTCCAAAACTAAAACCCATGCGCCTTCTCCGATTACAAAGCCGTCACGTTCTTTGTCAAACGGTCTGCAAGCCTTATGCGGCTCATGATTTCTTTTGGTTGAGAGTGCTCCTATTCGTGAAAAAGCAGCGACAGTAAGAGGGGTGATGCAACTATCTGCTCCACCAGATAAAATTACATCACTTTCTCCGAATCTTATTAAATTAAATGCCATGCTTAAGGCATCGTTTGATCCAGTGCATCCGGTAGAAACAGTTAAGCTAAACCCTTTTATTCCCAATTTAATTGAAATTTCACTTGATAATGCACCACAAAAGGGGGTTATGGCTAGATAGGGACTTATTTTGTTTGCACCACCACTTAAAAAAAGAGGGTGTTCTTTTTCTGCATAACCTAGACCTCCAATGCCTGTTCCAATTAGAACTCCGATTTTCTTTCTATTTCCGTCATTAATTTTAATTTCCGAATCTTTAATTGCTTCAAAAGCTGCTGCAAATGCTAAATGGGCAGACCTATCGGCTCTTTTTACTTCTTTTTCGCTTTCATAATAGTCCAAAGGGTCAAATTCTTTAGCTTCAGCAGCAATTTGGGATGGAAGAGATGAAGGATCAAATGAAGAAATTCGGTCAACACAGTTCTTTCCATTTTTTATCCCTTCCCAAAAAGCTTCTTTTCCAATTCCTGTTGGGGCAACTACCCCAATTCCAGTAACTACTACACGTCTTTCACTCATTTGGCGAGCACTCCTTTCTTTAAGAGCTTAAATGAGCTATACTATTTCTTCCTTATTCGATATCTTTCTTCCGTAACAATTATTAGGGAGTTTTTAAATTCTTCAGTTTCCAACTTACCTGCCTTTTTCTCGGATGAAACTTAATGTTTTGGGTGAAATGCACTCGTCGAACAGAAACTTTGTCATGCTTCAGCCAATTGTTCCTCTTCAAACCTAGTTAGATGTCCAGCGTAATGTAAGGCAGCTTCAATATCTTCCTTTTGTAAATCGGGATAGGCATCAATAATATCATCAAAGGTTTTCCCTTCTGCTAGTAAATCTAAAATAAGATAGACGGGTATTCTTGTGCCCTTGATTACCGGCTTACCCGCCATTATCTTTGGGTTGATTTCAATTCTTTCATTCATTTTAAATCTTCCTCCTTTCCAAATCCGCTCTTTTGGCGAGCATTATCTTTTCTTTGAGCAGCGACCTATTGGAAATGCTGTAAGCATTTTACACGATGGGGGGAATGAATTTCAACCCAGATACTTCTTCACCAGCTCTAAAAGTTTTGCGGGATCGAAGGGCTTGGGAAGATAATCATTAGCGCCTAAGGATTTACCTTTTCTGATGCTTTCTTCTGCCGCACGAATGGAGACAATAATTATGGGAATTTGTGAGGTCTTCGGATCGCTTTTTAGTTTTTCACACACCTCAAACCCGCTCATGCCCGGAAGCATAACATCTAAAAGAATAAGATTGGGCTTTTCGGAAAGAGTTTTCTCTATGCCCATTTTGCCGTCGGAAGCAATTAGAACCTCGTATCCTTCAAGCTCTAACATCCTAGCCATCATTTCTGAAGTTTCAGGATGATCTTCAATAATTAAAATTCTTTTTTTCATTTTTACCCTCCTGTGATAGGTAAAGTAAAGATAAACTTTGAGCCCTTGCCCAGCCCTTCCGACTCTGCCCAAATTTTTCCCCCGTGAAGTTCGACAATTTCTTTGGCGATAGGCAGTCCCATTCCCATACCTCCTGCCGCGCGGGTGATGGAACTATCTACTTGGTAAAATTTTTCAAAAATTTTGGTGAGGTTTTCCGGGGCGAGGCCAATGCCGTTATCGATGACCTCAACTCGAAGGCTTGAATCTTCAGCGAAAGCTCTAACCTTAACTTCGCCCCCTTCGGGCGTAAATTTAAAAGCATTTCCCAAAAGGTTAGTGAGCGCTCTTTTTATCTTTATGCTATCTCCCATAATGGTAGGAAGGTTTTCTTGAATTTCGAGGATAAGATTTAGTTGTTTGGCTTGGGCCTGGATTTTCATGGCTTCGGCTACTTCTTCGATGGCGGCTTTTATCGACATTGGTTCTTTTTTTAGGGGAAGCGGCTGTCCGCGCTCAATGCGCGAAAGATCAAGAATGCTGTCGATTAAAGTTTGAAGGTGCTCGCTTTGGCGAGAGATGATTTCCAGCGCTTTTTTCTGCTGATCAGTTAGGCTTCCCATTTTTTCGGAAGTCAAAAGATAAAGATAACCCTTAATGGGGGTAAGCGGGGTGCGCAGTTCGTGAGAAACCATAGATAAAAACTCGGTTTTCATGCGGTCGATGACTTTTAACTTTTCCATGTCATCTTTTAAGTCTTTCATCATGTGAATTACAGCGCGGCGGGATTTTTCTAGCTCGGCGGTTCTTTCGGCCACTTTTTGTTCTAGATTGCTCTTGGCTTCTTCGAGTTCCGCGGTTCTTTCTTTTACCCGCGCTTCCAAGGTATCGCGGGCGCGAGTTAAATCTTCGGTGAGGTTAAGCAGGGCCTTGCGGGCGTTTTCTGATTCCTTTTGAGCAGTTTGGGTTTCCTTTAAACTCCTCCCCAACCTTTCCGCCGCTTGCGCCATAATTTGATTTAGGTAGCCCGAAGAAAAAGCGGCAAAAAAGTAAAGCATAAACATGCCTACTAAATAGTCAATGCAGTACTCGGTATTTCTCCAGTAGAGTTCGGGAAGATTATAGATGCCAAAGTGGGGAATAATTTTAAAATATTCAAGAAAAAACATGAGTAAAATGGAAAGATAAGAAACCACCGCGTAAGCCAAGCTAGCCCTAACGGAGAAGAGGTACCCGCTGAAGAAAATTATAAAGACGGGAAAGAAAAGCCAGGAATTTTCAATTCCTCCGTTAAAATAAAGAGCCAGGATAATCAAAAAAAGGTCAAAGTTTAAAGAGATATGGATGGGAACCGTGGGTTTTTCTATGCGAAGTTGAAGGAAAAGAGCCGAGGACGCAGCTATGGCTAAAGCAATAAAACTTGATAGGGAAGCAACCGGTGAAACTACTCCGAAGAAAGTTTCTGCCCCAATTAGTAAAGCGGCCGCAGCAATCACCCACCACTTGATGCGCAGGTATAATTTTATTTTTTCTATTTCTGGCGGCATGTTATTTTAAGCTCATCAAGCCACTTCATACTTCTTTGGCCTGCCCAACTCAGCCAGCATGCGATTTACTTCTTTCTTGAGCTCGGTTTTGGCTTGCAGGGTTTCCGTGGAAAACTTATTGTTCATGTTCTCTCTCCCTACGATAAAGTGACCAAAATATCAAGTGAATGCTTCTTTTATTTTTAAATTTCATTTTAGTTTTGGAAGCAGCAGATCTAATTGAAACGGATAAACAAAAAAGACCTGTGTGTTTTTGATTTTTACTTTTGTTTGCAGCCCCAGGTTAACTACTAAGGCCTTAGCGGGCTGGTAGCGCGTTAAGAAGTTAATGAAGCTCCTCCGGAATTCTGGTTTTTTTAACTTTTGGGCTTTTACCTCTATGGGGACAACTTCACCCGAGGGGAATTCAATTACGAAGTCGACTTCGCTTCTATCTTTGGTTCTCCAATATTTTATTCTTTCTTCCGCATGCCGCGCCAACTCTGTAAAAACAAAATTTTCCAGCAAAGCTCCTCGATCTTCACGAAGTTCATAAGAACGAAATGCCTCTAGAGCGAAATTTCTCAGGCCGGTGTCCCAGAAATAAATTTTGGGCATTTTAGTTAGTTCTTTTCTTTTGTTTCGGAAAAATGGTTTAATGGTCTGACAAACAAAGGTTTGTTCCAGCACTCTTAAATAGCCGTGGATGGTTTCTTGTTTCATTTCCAGGGTATTACTGATTTCCGCAACATTTACTAATTGGCCAATTTGTGAAGCAAGTAAAGTTACTAATTTTGAGTAATTAAGTGCCTCTCTAATTTTTAGGAAACCTACAATATCCTTTTCAATATAACTGGAGAAAATTTCTTTTAATATTTGAAGTTTCCTGTTTCTATTCTTTTCCATCACCACTCGGGGATAACCACCATAAATAAGGTATTCAAACAACTTTTCTAAAATTTGATTAACATGGTAGGAACTCAATTTTTTAGCGGCAAGAAGTTTTAGAAGAGAAGAGGAAGTTCCCGTTATGAATTCTTTAAAGGAAAAAGGATAAAGGTGAAATAGTTGTTTTCGGCCGGTTAAGGGTTCGGTAAATTTGGCCTTTATTTCTAGCGAAGAGGAACCGGTTAGTACCAATTTAACAGGCCACCCTAAATCGTAAATGCCCTTGAAAAACAACCCAGGGTTTTTTATGCGCTGGGCTTCGTCTATAAAAAGATATAGACGCTTTACTCCTTCTATTTCTGCTTTTAGATAATTCACAAATTCTTTCTGACTGGCGAAAAGTTCCAGGTCGGTAATCAGATCTAAATTAAAAATTTTTATTTCGTTTTCTTTGGCAATTTTTCGCTCAAGGAGAAAATCTTTCAGCTGGAAAAGAAGAGTGGTTTTGCCCACCTGGCGGGCTCCGGTAATGATGGTGATTTCCTTTTCCTTAAGGTGTGAGGCAACCTCGGAAAAGACAGTTCTTGGTACGAGATTATTACCCATATAGGGGGATTTTAGTACGAGTCCATTTTTTTGTCAAGCCACTTCATACTTCTTTGGCCTTCCCAACTCAGCCAGCAGGCGATTTACTTCTTTCTTGAGCTCGATCATGTCCAGCTACCCATGCTAGAGAATGTTTTCAATTAGGTTAATAAATGATTTAGCTTTTTCGAAATAATCTTCCAGGGTGTCCAAATCAATATTGCTTTCGATTAAAAACCCATATTGAATTTCTTGACGATTTTCCTTAAGAGCCCTTAAGGTGTCGAGGTATTCTTCGGGAAGCAGACCCCTTTTTACATAGGTAAATTCTAGATAAAGCAGGGTACAAAAATGACTTCTTTCTTTTATTCCATCTTTAAAAAGGAGAGCTCTACCGGCATGGAACAAGGCATAATAGAGATAAATAGAGACCGTTTCTGCATCTTTCAGTTTTAGATATCTCTCTGTCTTTTTTAGAAAATGTTTTGCCTGGCGGATGCTTTTTGCGGCCAGTTCTTTGTTGGGCTTAGTTCGAATCAATAGTTTCTTTTTGAAACATTCTCCAACTTCAGTCAAATATTTCCTCCCTTTTAGGAACAGAAGTGAATTTTAAACGAGTATAAAACTCAGGGTCGTTCTTTTTCAGGCGTTCTAATTTGTTTTTATTTATAATTAATATATTGGTTTCAACTTTCAGTTCCTTCTCGAAAAGGGAGGCCACTTTTGAAACTTTAACCGGATCAACTTTTTCCCCATATACCCACAGGTCTAGGTCGCTGTGCTTGTCATTTTTACCTTCAGAAAATGAACCGTATATGCTTGCAGCACCCAATTTACAAAGTTCTCGATAGGCTCTGGAGGAAAGAATCTTATCAAGATTTATCAGTGATTTTATTTTCTGCAAGAAAAGATTGTCGGTGTTGAGAGTTATAATCCTTTTGTTCTGCTGTTTAGAAGTAGTTACAAATTTTAATTTTAGAAGCTTTTTTATGATAGCGTGGGCGGCTGAGGGAGAAATCTTTAGAGAACTTGCGATTCCTCGAAGGTAAAATTCTCCTCTTGAAAGGGAATCAATCGCCCTTAAGATATTCTTATTAAAAATTTTATAAAGATTGTTCATAATATTCGAACAAGATGTTCTCTTTTAATGAACATTATATTCATATTTTTAGAATATTTCAAGGCAATTCAGAGGCTTAAACCTCATACTTTTTTGACCTGCCCAGCTCAGCCAGCAGGCGATTTACTTCTTTCTTGAGCTCGATCATGTCCAGCTCGCGGCCTACCAGGAATTTGTTCATCTTTTCCAGTTCCTCGGTGTGTTTCTTTAATTCCTCCTCTGCCTTTTTGCGCTCGGTGATGTCGATGGCCATTTCGTAGCGCACCCACCTTCCGTCAGGCCATTGGATGGCGCGATCGATGCAATGGTACCATCTTTTATTTACTTTGTTTTGAAAGTCCCAAGTGTAGGTTTTTCCCAGGTTTTTATCAAAGATGTATTTGTTGGTGCAGAAGTCACAAGGAGCGTGATAGCCCTGAAATGTCTCGTAACATTTTTTGCCCAAAAGGTCTTCGCCGAAAGTATTTTTTAGAGCTTTATTGGCATAAAGAATTTCGTAGGTTTTGGGGTCAGTAATATAAATTGGCTCTTCGATGCTATCGAAGATAGAAAGAAATTGCTGGTGTTCAAGATTAACTTTCTCTTCCATCTTTTTGCGTTCAGAAATATCGCGTATGTTGCACTGGATTATCTTTATATTGTTGACCAGATAGACGTTGCTGATGAATTCAACCCAAACTTTTTCTCCGGTCTTGGTTTGGAGGGGAAGATCTTCGTAACGAACATAACCCTCTTTTTTTAATTTTGAAAAAGCGGCCTGAGAGCGTTCTAGATCCTGCAAAAAGCCAATTTCCCAGACCTTTTTGCCCAAAAGTTCTTGGGGGGCGTATTTTAATAGCTGCTCAATAAAAGGGTTGGCATCAATGATTTTTTCGGTGTCGTAATCAATTATTAAAATGCCGTCTTTAGCTGACTCAAAGAGGCGGCGATAGCGGACTTCTGATTCTATAAGTTTTTCCTGCAGTTTTTTTTCATCGGTAACATCGCGCACCAAAATTAAAGCATAGGTCATTTGCCCAGCTTCATTAAAAATAGGAATGCCGTCAACTATAATCTCGGATGTTTTTTGATAAAGAGAAGTGTAGGTAAACGATAGGTTCCGCAGTTCTTTGCCTTTAAATAAATCTTTCAGCTTTTCGGCAATGCCCGCTTTGACAACCGGAGGAAACTTTAGCAGGTTTTGGCCAAGGACCCTGGAGGTTTCCCCTTTAGGGACCCCTATTATTTGAGCCATGGCTGGGTTTTCGTACAAAATGGTGCTCTCCCTATCAACCACCACCGCACCTAAAGGCATTTTCTCAAACAATAATTTAAGAGTTTCCTCTAATTTTAGCTTTTGGGTAATTTTTTCTAACTCCTTCTTTTCCTCAGGCATAATTAATTTCCTCCTTGTTTCAGAAGCTTGTAAGTTTTTCCATGGTTCTAACTTTGAGCTCTTTGATAAAGGGGCGATAATTTCTTGGCAAAAACTTTCTTAAATCATCTTCCAGCCCTTCCTGCCGGTACCTTTGAACCGCAGATACCACGTTTGAAAAATCGTATTTCATTTTATACCAGCGCATCTTATTTTCAATATAATCTTCTCTTAATTTTACACCCTTAGAAAGCAAAAACCAAAGATCAAAAAGGTCACGGCCTTTATGGCGAGTGAGAAGCGCCCTTATTTTTTCTGCCAAAAGTTCTTCTATGTCCATGTGAACAACCAAAGGGTAGGGAGCAATCGGGAACTGCGTTTCAATGGGGCTAATTTGATGAGTCAAAGGCCTCTCTCTTAGGGAAAATTCGAGTCGAATGGTTAAGGGGTGTTTTAGGCCGTGGCGATATTTTATGATTTCAGTCAAGGCGTGTTCCTTAATTCCAAGATTTACCAGCTCCAATTCACCCGCTTCACTTTCCATCTGCAGAAGAACTTCTTTTAAGAGCGCTCTTAGCTCGGGAATAGTTATTAGGGAAGTAAAATCTAAATCTTCGGAGAAGCGGAATGAACCGTATAGAAAGTGAATGGCCGTGCCACCTTTGAAATAAACTTTTTGGCTCTCCTTTGCTTCATAGAAATATTTTAAGAAGATGAGCTGTAAATATTCTCTTAAGATCGAATAATGATCAATCTGGAATTTATTGGCTAGATTACGGATTTGTTCTTCAGTAATCATATGCTCAATGCTTTTAAAAGATTTTGAAACGGCCGATATTTAATTTTCTTGGCCATAATTTTAAATTTCTTTTTATTTAGTTTTGAAAGATCTAGCTCGGTTAAATCTATTTTCCGCCATCCCTTTGCCATGAAATAAATTTCATCGATTAGGGCCTTTTCCGGAGAAGCAATTAAGAATCCTTTTTGTTTCTCATATCCCCAAAAAAAGCTGGTTTGAATATGAACATATTCGAATTCTTTGCCCTGGACCTCAAATCTTCTAGTTTTTCGAGGGGTGATGGAAGTGATGGGATAGGGAAACTGAGAGAGAATGCCATAAAAGCTTAAAGCGGTTTCAAGAGAAACATAAGAGGGAGCAGATAGACGATTCGCAACTTCAAAATCCTCTGGAAAGTTAAGGGTAGAGGCATACAGTCCCTTTTTGAGCCGCTCGAGGATACCCTTCTTTATTAAGCTTTCGGCTGTTTTGTAGGCGGTATTGTCGGAGTCAATCTCAAAAAGTTTTTTGATGTCCCGAAGGGAAAGAATTTTTATCTTTGTCCTTTGAAGGACTTTAATAATTTTATCTAATTTCATAGTTTCCAGATCCTGTACAATTTTATACAGAATCTGGAATGTTTGTCAAGTGGTCTTTTTTGACTTTCTTTTCGGCTCGGCAAGAGGCAATCTAATTCAGAAGCTAAAGCTCTGGCTGAAGGCCCCGGTGGCGTAAGCGTTATAGCTGGAACTGGTAACATTGGTTTTATTGAGATCGGGAACAATGACGCGGTATTCAACGCCTGCGGAAAACCCGCCCAGGTTGAAGCGCAGTCCCGCCTCGGCTTGGGCGCCTGCGGTTTGTGAAGTGTTTCCTCCGGTTGTAATTGAGTTGTAACTTACCCCTGCGCCGGCGTAAGGATTAACGATGCCAGCCAGGTCTTGGCTGTAGATGAGGTCAAGCGTAACCGGAGTGTAAGTAGTTTGGACGTTGTTGCTGGTGTAAGTGGTAGTTTCAAGCGCGCCTCGCAGAGAAAGATTGGGAGTGAGGTTGTAACTAGAAGAAACTCCGTACATCATGGAGCTGGTTCCATCGGGAGAAACATAAACCCCGGCCCGCCCCGAAACATTCATGGTAGAAGCGGTAGCCGACCCCACAAGCAAAATTAAAGAAATGATTAAACTCAAAATTTTTCTCATTTTATCCTCCTATCTTAATATAGAATTCCTGTCAAGTACTTTTTTTCTCGTCGGTAGATGACCTCTGTTTTATTTTTTTATCTCTAACCGCTTACCCTATCAAATCTTACGGAGTCCCTTTCGGCT
>Ga0078972_1001927_pt1 | contig 72624 bp, 65 predicted proteins | sample YelNatPaOPGAMG01_FD_67568 | JGI IMG/M metagenome (GOLD analysis project Ga0078972, IMG submission 67568) | Hot spring thermophilic microbial communities from Obsidian Pool, Yellowstone National Park, USA - OP-RAMG-01 (SPADES assembly) (version 2) | ecosystem: Environmental > Aquatic > Thermal... | reverse complement strand
TAATTCCGGAGGCGGGGGAAGTTCCGTGTAATGCGCTTTGTTCCGCCGGGGTGCCGGCAATCAGCACGGGATGGTCCGCTTCGGCCAGTTTTTCGATTGTATGTATGGCGACTGAGCCGGGAGGCAGGCGGTTTGCGAAATTTGCGATTAGCAGCGCAGCCGCTTCCAGGCTTTCCGTGCCGGCACGCTCCGGAATTACCACATCCAGGTATTGCGCTCCGTAGCTGTATTGGTCCAGCAAGGGCGAGGGCAGCGAGCGCAGGTCATTGGCGGCCTTTTCGCGCTCATAGTGAATCTCGAGATACGAGTTGACGCCGATCGCGCTCCACACCTCACCGCCGGTCCCGGCGGCCGAAACCCCTCCGAGAGCAGAACCTGCCCCGGCGGCCGAACCGGCCCGCTTGGCCGCAATGGAAAAAATCCTGCCGCCGGGAAAAATCCCAGCCACCGCCCAGGAAAGAATCCCGGCCTCTGCTCCGGCTCCGGAAGAGATTTCAGCCCCTGTGCCTCCAAAAATTCCGGCCCCGGAAGAAATTCCGGCCCCTGCCTCAGCGCCGGAAAAAATCCCAGCCCTTGCAAAAATTCCGGCTGTTACCGGCGCCCCGGCCGGAACTGCCAGTGGGGCAGCAGCTCTGGCATCAGCAGGCGGCGATGGTCAGCAGGTTCCTGCCGGTTGGGAAACGCCAAGGTATGCTGATTCGTCAATTAGTCTTGCCCAGGCGATCGCTTATTCCGGTGAATTGTTTGACGATATTCCCGGCAATGATAATTTAAGAAAAACAAATTCTGACGGAGACATTCTTTTGACCCGCACGGGTTATAACCGGACTGTTTTGGTAGTTAATCAGTACAAATTTGGTTCCATTTCGGGAATGAAATTTGAGGATATGAATGGCAATGGGCAAAAAGATACAGGAGAAAAAGGGCTGGCAGGCTGGACGATAACTTTGACCGGTGAAGGGGTAGGATTAACCGCGATGACTGAATCCAATGGCGCTTATGTTTTTAATAATCTCATCCCCGCAAATTACCAGGTTTGTGAAGTTAGTCAGTCTGGTTGGGAAAATACGACTGGTGATAAGTGCCAGGAGGTAACAGTGACCGCCGGAACTGAGACCAAAGATGTTAATTTTGGCAATTTCCAACTAGGTAAGGTTCAAGGGTATAAATTTTATGATAAAGATGATGATGGAGTTTGGGATGCAGATGAAAAAGGAATTGAAAACTGGCAAATTTGTCTGACCAAAGGTGAAGATAAAAAGTGTCAATTGACTAATGAAACTGGCTATTATAAGTTTGAAAATTTGGCGGCTGGAGACTATGTTCTTAGTGAAGAGAATCGTGATGGTTGGCGGCAAAGTTTTCCGGAGAAGGGAACTTACACTGTTTCGATAAACTCCGGAACCGGTATAGGAGAAAGCGCTCCTGCCTATAATTTTGGTAATGCTCCACCAGCTGGTTTAATATTAAGCAAAACGAACAGTAATTTGACGGCACACCCTGGAGATTTGGTTACTTATACCTTGACTATTCAAGTTGGCCAGCGAACACTGTCGGAAATGCACTTAATGGATGTTCTACCCGAAGGCTTTCTTTATCAAACAGGAACCGCTAAAGTGGATGATCAGTCTTTGGAACCTGTTATTACCGGTAATGGAAAAATTTTAACTTGGAATTGGACAAAGCCGGTTGAAGGCGAAAGCACGGTGGTGGTTAATTATGAAGTTAAAATTGCCGACAGCAATCAGCCATCGGCTTATAATAATTTAGCTTATGTTTGGGGCAAAGGTTCGCCAGAAGTGGTTAGCAATATTGCTGACTCCGAAGTAAAAATTGAGCCGGTTGTTTCTCACAGTGAAAAAGTAGGCGGCGTGGGGCAAGTTTTGGGCGCATCTACAGAATTACCGGCAACTGGTTCCAATACTGAACTTTTGATTGCCGCTCTGACTTTATTGCTCAGCGGCATTATTTTAAGATTCAAGATAAAGAAGGAATCCTTAAAATGAAAAAATTGTTTTTAATGGGTTGTTTTTTGTTTTTAAGCTTATTTGCGGCTCGGCCGGCAACGGCTCAAACTACATTTCGGTTGGTTCTTTCTTCTCTGCCGGAATATGAACGCCAAACTGACTTTCGAGTTTACTATACCTATTTGGATACGGCTGGCCGCCAAGCAACGGTCAATTTATTTATTCAAAAAGATGGCGGTAGTTGGCGCCAAGTGGTGGATCATGACAAAACGACTCCATCTGGCTATTTTCAGATTGGCGGCACTGATTTGTATGATGGTGAGGGAAAATATCATTTCTATGCTCATGCCGTGGTGGAGGGAGAAGAATACAACAGCGGCACCGTTTCCACTGTTTTGGATATGACTGCTCCCGGCCAAATCACAGATTTTCGAAAAGAAAGATTAAATGCGAATGATTATAAGCTCTTTTGGAAGTGTCCTGGCGATAGCGATGTTGCGCGAACTTACATTTACCGTTCAACCGAAACCAGCTTTGTTGCCGATTCAGGCAGTCGAGTTCAGGAAATTAACTGTTCCGCCAATGAGTCAAAAGAAACTATTGTGGTGGGTGAAGCCAATAAAGACTATTACTTTGCTTTAAGGGCTTTAGATTGGGCGGGCAATGCTGGAGAGATTGTGACCGATGCGCCGGGTGAAGTGATTGCGGGCGCGGTTTTAGGCGCTTCCTCTTCTGCTTCTAAGCCAGTGTTGTCGGAAAAAGTTGAAATTCTTCCTAAGGAGGAGCCAACAGGTGAGCTTACCGGTGAGCCAACCGAAGGGATTTTGGGCGGCGGAATTTCCTCTGAAGCGGGTGAGGTTCAAGGAACAGCAACGGAGAAAAAAACTCTTTGGCCATGGATTTTCGAGGGAGTCAGTTTAAGTTTGCTTTTGGCTTTGGGCTATTTATATTCCCGCCGACGGAAAAAATCGCTTCTGAGATAAAACTTTGTTAGATTCTTGACAATTACCTAATTTTCCGTTATACCAGAATTACAGTCTTATTGTAATAAATATTACAGGTCTTTAAATGCGCAAAATTCTGGTTAGTTTTTTAAGCATTTTGGCAGCTTTATTTTTAGCTGGTAGGCTTGTTTACTCATCACTTTCTGCTCAAGCCGTTGGCAGTTCTTTTTCCAGTCGTCATCCTCAATTATTAATTTCTGAAGATGGTCAAAAATTTAAACCTCAAATTCAAGGCTTTCGAGAAAAGAATCTTTCTCCAGGCTTTCAAATCGCCCAAACAATTTGGTTGAAAAATGCAGGGATGGCGGATTTGGAAATTTATCCAGTTGTAGAAATTAAAGGCGGCCGCGGTCAAGTAGAAAAAGTCGATTTAGCCAATCATCTAATTCTTCAATTTTTTAGAGGGGATAGTTCGGTTTTCGAAAAAAGTTTGCCTTTATCGGCTTGGTTGAAGAATGAAGCCGGAATCAACAAACTGACCACTTTAAAAAGTGGTCTAAGCGAACCTTGGAAAGTGGTTTTATTGCTTGATTCTCAAGCCGGCAATGAGGTTCAGAAGGAGAAAATTCACTTTGATTTGAAATTTGTAGGCTTGGAGAAAGGGGGTGAGAAAAAGAAATGAAGAGAATTATTTTAAGCTTGCTGACGATAGCTTTGGTTTCGACAACAGCCGTAGGTGCTACCCGGGCCTATTTTACTGACAGCGCTCGCAGTAATAATACAATTTCTACCGGATCTTTTGATGTTAATTTAGGCGGAACACTGCCTTTTGCGGCTAGTAATATCGCCCCGGGAGATAGTTTAGAACCAAAATATTTAGAGGTAAGAAACGATGGTTCTTTGGACATGCTGTTTAGAGCTTATGTCGAAAGCACTCAAAATCCAGCGGCTGATGCCGGCAAAACCATGGCTGATTATTTAAATGTGACGGTAACTCTAAATCCCTCAGGTTACTCGCTGCCTACTGGTTATACTGCTTATGGTCCAGCTAATCAAACAATTTATACTGGACCTTTGGCGGGTTTACTTGGGAAAGAGAAAGCGTTGAACAATATTAATGCAGCCTTTGATGATCATTGGCCGCTAAAGCCAAAGTATGCGGCAGTTTATAAAATTGATGTTGTGTTTAGTTCCAGTGCCTCGAACGAGCTAAAATGGAAGACTTTTTCAGGGAATATTGTGGTTGAGGGAACTCAGTTTGCTCATCAAACGAAAGAAAATATTATCTGGTAATTTTATGAATCTGAAGGGAGGCGCCCCCTTCGGATTCTCAAAAAATTATGAAGAAAGTTAAAATTTTGACGGAAGCTTTTTCTTGGTTAATTTTGGCAGGACTGGTGATTATAGCTGGATTGATGGTTATGGCGACATTAAAGATTCCCGGCAGTTTTCAATTGCTGACAGTACTTTCTGGCTCGATGTCGCCCACGATCAAAACCGGCAGTATCGTTGTGGTTAAGCCAGCGGCCGAATATCAAGTTGGTGAGATAATTACTTATCGATTAATTGGGCAAGGGGATCATTTTACTCATCGTGTGGTGGAAATTAAGAGAAGTGGCGATCAAAAATTACTGGTTACTAAGGGTGATGCTAATCAAGAGCCAGATAGTCAACCAGTGCCGATGGCGCAAGTGGAAGGTAAAGTTCTTTTTTCTCTGCCTTGGTTAGGATATGCCGTAAATTATGCGCGAACCCCGGCGGGTTTGACGGTGGTGATAATTTTGGCTACAGTGGTAGTTTACCGCGAAATTTTGACAATTCAAAAAGAACTTTTGGCGCTTTGGCAGAAAAGAAGAAATGAAAGAAAAATGGTTTAAATTAATTTTGGTTCTCCTTGTTTTTTCCTTTTTAAGGATTGAGCCAACTAATGCTTTTTTTACTGCGCGGGCGGTCTTGGCCGATAATCGCATTTCGGCTGGTTATTGGGCTTCGCCCGGAGAAGTGGTAATTAATGAATTGATGTGGATGGGGACATATGATGAGTCAGCGGATCATACGAACGAAGATGACGAATGGCTGGAGTTGAAGAACACCACCGCGCGGGAAATTAATCTTAACGGTTGGACCTTGACTGCCTTGACCGGAACCGATAATCACTGGGAAACAATGATTTCTTTTAGCAATCAAATGATTCCCGCTGGCGGTTACTTTTTGATTACTAAACTGTCCAAAGAAGCCTCAAAAATTAATGTTGAACCGAATTTAATTTTGCCGAATTTGCGCCTGAGAAATACGAATTTACAGCTTAAACTTTGGGACAATCGAGGCCATCTTATTGATACGGCCGATGATGGAGTGGGGCCGCCGCTAGCGGGAGTGAACGAGGTTAATCTCAAAGGTTCTATGGCAAGAAAAGCACCGCCCGGTGAGGGGACTTTAAAAGAGAATTGGTTTACTAGCGGTCATCCAGCTGAAACTCGAAATTATTGGGACAGCGGCTCAGAAAATTTGGGAACTCCGGGCGGAGAAAACTTCTAAACTTCTTGTCTCGTTTGCATACTTGTGATATATTAAAACTATAGGTGTATAAAGTTTTTTACTTTTAAATTAAGAAGAGAGGAGCTTTTTTATGAAAGTTTATTTTACGGCTTCGATTCTTGGCAAAGAGAAATACGAAAAAGAATATCGTTTGATTATTGATACCCTCAGAGAGATGGGAATAAAGGTCTATAGTTTGGTATTTGAGACTCTTGAAGAAGAAAGTGAAATTCATCGGCAAAGAGCCAAAATGCTTAAAGGAGCAGATTTGGTGGTGGCCGAAGTTTCTTATCCTAGTTTGGCTGTGGGTTATGAGATCTCAGCTGCGCTAGAAGCGGGAAAGCCTTTATTGGCCTTGCGCCTGAAGGGAATTAACCCCCCAGCCTTGGAGAGTCTTCCTTCAGAAAAATTTAAATCTCTGGAATATGATAGGGAAACTTTACCTAAAGTTTTGGGTGACTGGTTGAAAGCCACGAGTGAATCAGCTGATGTACGCTTTAATTTTTTTGTGCCGCCTAAAATTGTTAATTTTCTTGATTGGGTTTCTAAAGAGAAAAGAATTCCTCGCTCAGTTTATTTGCGTAATTTGATTGAGAAAGAAATGGCCAAAAATAGCGAGTATAAAGAAGAAAAGTAAGACTTTGCATTTTCCGCTGACTAATGCTTAAATAGAAGTATGTCATTTTTGCGGGATTTGTTTTGGCCTCACCACGGCAACAACCATAAAGCTCACTTAATTAAATCTTATGCCATTTTTTTGCTAGCTTTAGTTTTTGCCAGTTTGCAATTTGGTTTAAATTTCTTTTTAGCCACAAAACCAGCTGTTTTAGGATATTCTTCGAATATTACTCCTGAAAAAATTGTCGAATTGACTAATGTGGAGCGTGTTAAACTTGGTTTGCCGCCATTGCGAATCAATTCTTTGCTTTCCGAAGCGGCGCGTCAAAAAGCGGCTGATATGTTTGCTTTTAATTACTGGGCGCATGTTTCACCTTCTGGACGGACTCCGTGGAGTTTTTTTAATGATGTTGGTTATAAATATCAATACGCGGGGGAAAATTTAGCTCGCGATTTTCGTGATCCTGATTCTGTGGTGCGCGCTTGGATGAATTCACCGTCTCATCGAGAAAATATTGTTAATCCTAAATATCAAGAAATAGGAGTGGCGGTGGTGGATGGAACGCTTCAAGGGGCAGAAACCACTTTGGTAGTTCAACTTTTTGGAACGCAATTTGGAGCCGCGCCGGCAGCTAAATCTCCGCCGCCTCCTGCGCCGCAAACTCAACCAGCAGAAGTAAAAGTGCCGGCCGAAGCTCCAGTGGAAACTTTACCAACCACTAAGGAAGTTTTGGCTCGCGGCGAAGACTTAAAAGAGCCTTTAACCAGTCCGCTTGATTTAACTAAAGGTTTAGTAATTTTAGTTGTCGGTATTTTATTAGGCGCTTTTGCGGCTGATATTTTCCTAGTTTCTCATCGGACTACTCCTCGACTTTCTAGCAAAAGTTTGGCACAGATGATGTTTTTAATTTTTGTTTTAACGGCCAGCTTGCTGATTAGTCAAGGAGCGATTCTTTAAAAATTAATGATTATCAAGTTAACGAATTAAAGGATAGCCTCTTTTAATTTGTTAATAAATAGCGAATAATAAAGTTATGTCTTTCTTATCTGATATTAAAGAACACGGGAGCCACTATTTGGTACTGTTGCTGATTTTAGCAGTAGGACTGGTGAGTTTTATCTTTTTTCAGCGTTTTCCTCAGGCTCAGATTATGTCTGTTTTTTTAACAGCTGTTTTTTATGTTTTATGGGGAGTTGTTCATCATTATTTAGAGGGTGATTTGCATTTGCGAATTATTTTGGAATACGCGGCAGTTGGTTTACTGGGTTTTCTGGTTTTGTTTTCAGTGATTAATCGCGTTTAAGGAGGCAGAATGAAAGGCGTTGTTTTAGCCGGCGGTTTAGGGACTCGCTTGTACCCTCTTACTTACGCCACCAATAAACACCTTTTGCCGGTTTTTAATCAGCCCATGGTTTATTATCCAATTCAAACTTTGATAAAGGCGGGGATTGAGGAAATTATGGTGGTAACTGGTGGTCCGCACGCGGGGCACTTTCTTTCAGTTTTGAAAAATGGGGAAAAGCTAGGTGTAAAACACTTGGAGTATGCATTTCAGGAAGGTGAAGGAGGAATTGCTGCCGCTTTGTCTTTAGCCGAAGATTTTGCTGATGGTGGGCCAATTGCGGTTATTTTAGGCGATAATACTACCGATGCCGATATTTCCGAAGCCATTAAAGAATTTAAAAAAGGAGCCACTGTTTTTTTAAAAAAAGTTTCTGATCCAGAACGCTTTGGAGTGCCAGTTTTTAATGCTGACCAGAAAATCATTAAAATTGAAGAAAAGCCTTCTAATCCTCAATCTGATTTTGCTGTAGTTGGCCTTTATCTTTATGACTCTCAAGTTTTTGATATTATCCGGACTTGCCGGCCTTCAGCCAGAGGCGAGTTGGAAATTACAGATGTAAATAACATCTATTTACAGAAGGGTCTTTTGAATTGGGCCGAATTGAAGGGATTTTGGTCGGATGCTGGTACTTTTGAAAGTTTACTGCGTTCAAATGTTTTTTGGGCTCGTAAGAATGGAATTAAAATTTAAATTGTTGAAGCGAGAGGTTGATACATTTTTTCTTCATATTCTTTTAAAACTCGAGTCATAGAGAATAAATTTTGAACCATTTGTCGAGCATTGATCATATGACGCAGCCAGTCAGAATTATTAGGTTGGTTCAGGTGTTGGTAATACATTGGCGCCACTTCTCGATCTAAAGTGCTTAGCAGATGGTGAGTTAGATCAGGATCTTCAATAATCCAGCCAATACCAAAAAGTTCTACTTCATTAACCCAGCCGTCTTTGGTAGAAACGGGTAAAACCCCATTAAGAGCGGCTTTCATGCCACTGGTTCCACAGGCTTCTGACTTCACTACAGGTGTGTTCAGCCAAACATCGCAGCCAGCAACCAGCAATTGAGCAAGTTGAAGATTGTAACCCGGGAGGAAAACCGCAATTCCTTTTAGTTCGTTGGTGATAATTGACTGAAGCTTTTCAAATAATTTTTCTCCTTCCATGTCTTCCGAATGACACAGGCCGGCGTAAACTAATTTGATTTCTCGACCATTTCGCGTCGCAATTTCTTTTAGAGCGACTAAATCTTCTAGAGCGGCTAGCGGACGTTTATAAGGGACAATTCGTCTGGCCCAGCCAACCAATAAAGTGTTTTCACTCCAGTTTTCGCCGGTTTTTTCTTTAATTTTGGCGAGTAATTCTCTTTTATTAATTTGATGCCGCGGCCAAAGCTGAGCGGGATCTTCTGTCTGAATCTTGTCCCAGCGGGGAAGATAGATGCCGTTAGTAATACTTTCCAGCGGATGATTAGTCCAAATTTTGGCTGCCTCCTGAGCGTGAAGTTTAGAAACAGCATTCATTTTACTGGAGAGATGAAGCGAAAAAAGAGTCATGGAAAAAAGACTGGAATCTTTGACTTTACCTAAAGCGACAATTTCTGCAATTGGTACTTGTATGCTTTCAGCGTATTTAGCCAGCATAGCCGAAATCAAATCATCGCTGAAAATTTCATTCCCCGCGGCCAGCAAGGTGTGATTAGTAAATACAATTTTTTCCCGCGCCAACTCGCAGGCTCTGACAAAATCCACCCCTTTTTCCTGTATGAAACTTTTAATTAATTCCAAAGCGAGAAAAGCGCAATGTCCCTCGTTTAGGTGATAAACCGTTGGTTGAATCCCCAGAGCCTTTAGTAATCGGAAACCGCCGATTCCCATCAGCATTTCTTGTTCGATGCGATTTTCTTTGTCTAGAGTGTAAAGACGATTGGTAATTTGCCGGTCGGCGGGTGAATTTTCTTTAATGTCAGTGTCTAAAAGATAGACACTAACCTCTCCTTCTTGCCATTGCCAAGCTTGAGCTAAGACCTGTCGATCTTGAATTGGAACGGAAACTAAAATGGGTTTATTTTTGGAGTTAACTACCAATTTCAAGCCTAAATCTGCCGGAGTCTTTTTTTCTTCTGAAAAACCATTTTGTCGGCGAACATAACCTTCATGGAAATAAAGCCCAAGACCGATGAGAGGAAATTTTTGCGCCGCCGCTTCCTTGATAAAATCTCCCGCTAAAACTCCCAAACCGCCAGCATAAATAGAAAGCTTGCTTTCTAAAGCGAATTCTGTGCAAAAGTAAGCGACAGGACCCTTCATATGAGTATTTTAGCAGTTTTTTATTGATTAACCATAATTTCTTGACTGTTTTCGTTGGCATTATTGTCGCGGTCATTGATTAGTTCAATAATTCTCTTTTTGAATTGCTCTGCTCGATAATACTCTTCATTTTTAGCCGCGGCCAGCATTTGTTTTCTTAAAGAAGCGATCATTTGATTATAATCTTCACGCGTTAGTTGGGGGGTGTTGGTTCTCATTCTGGCTCGAATTTCTTCATCTTCTTGTCGAGCCATTTTTTCAATTCGACCGCTTCTTTGCCACTCAAAGCCTGTTAAAATAATGTCTAAATAAATTTCTCGAGCTTTCTTTTTAGTGGCAGGTTTGACTTTTGGACCGCAATTTTCAATAGTAGTTAACAAATCGTGAGCGCCTTTTTCTATCCATTCTAAACTCCACCATGGACGAGCACTGGCCCACCAAAATTGGTCGGAATATAAAGAACGATCCAATTGCTGTCGGCTTTTTTCCTGACAATCCAGATTTACAGCTTCAATAGCTAATTTAACCAATTGCCATTGCTTTTGATGGATTTGATTTTCTGGATCATCCCAGCGAATAAAAGGCTGTTGTCGAGATAAAAGATTATCAGTTAAGGCCCAGGAGGAATTTTGGGGCTCAATTTCATTTTTTAAAGGAAAGTAGTTCGCAATTTGGGAAATAGTTATTGTGGGTAAGGGTTCTTTGGTAATTTCCCAGAGCATTTCTTCTAAACCTAGTCGGTGATGGCCAAAAGTTTCACCATCCATTGCGGTGAGTAAATATTCTTTGCGCTTTAGACGCGAACTTAGATCTCGAATAAGTGCTTTGGCAGTACCAAGTTGAGCAGAAAGAATTTTGAAGCTGGTGGCTCTTTCGCGGAAGAAGAATTTAAGACCAGCTCGATTTTGATAAATTTGGGTGTAATTAATAGGCTCGGGTAAAGCCACTTCATCTAAAATAATCCATTCAAACCCAAGTTTTCGGACAATCTGGCCCACTAAAGGGCTATAGGCCATTTCTGGAGGGAAAAAACCTTTCGGATGATAAGCGGGACCAAAAAACTGGCGGTTGGTTTTTTCATTAATTTCAATTTGTCTCTGAATTTCTGCTTCCGGCAGTTTGGGCAAAAGAGGATGATATTTGGCTGAAGCCGTTAATTCAATTTGTCCTCTTTCCAGCAGTGTTCGAATTTGTTCAATAATATCACTGAAGCCATTCTCAGCTAACATTTCCGTTAAGCCGGCGTTTATATTAAGAGTTAGTTTGGCTTGAGGATGAGTCAAGAGTCCGGCCAAAATTTTACGATAAGACTCTTTAACCACCCGTTCCAAAATTTGACGGGTTTGAGTTGGCGGTTGGTAAATGTGGATAAAATTAGCCCAATACATGCTCCAGCTTCTTTTCTAACGATTCGCTTGGGGAACGAAGTTCAAGAATTTCTTTTCGAGTTTTGATCGCTTTCTCGTAAAGTTCAAGATATTGTTTAGCTGTCTGATCCCAAGAGAAATCCTGTCTCATCGCTCGCAAAACGATTTTTTGCCAGACCTCTCGATTTTTATAAGTCTCAATTGCGCGAATAACAGCTGTTAAAAAGCTTAATTCTGTAAATCGCTTAAAAGTAAAACCGGTGCCTTTATTGGATCGATAGTCAAAATTAGTGACAGAATCAGCCAAACCGCCAGTTTCGCGAACAATAGGAACACAGCCATAACGCATTGCTTCCAAGGCAACAATGCCGCCCGGCTCATACTTGCTGGGCATGAGAATCATATCCGCGCCAGCAAAAATTTTTCTAGGCAGGGCAAAATTCTTCATTAAGTGAGTGCCTACCTGACCGGGATATTTTTTCTCCAATTTTTGGAAGAAGTCCACATACTGATCCTCCCCCGGTCCCATAACAATAAACTGAACTCCGGTTTCTTCTAAAATAAACTCAATTGTTTTTATAATCAAATCCAGACCTTTCTGAGAAGTCAATCGACCCTCATAAGCAAGAATGGGTGTTTCCAGGTCGACTTTTAAATTAAATTCTTTTTGCAGGTCTATTTTGTTTTCTTTTTTTAACTTCAAGCCGGAAAGACCATAATTTTGCTTGATAATTTTATCGGTTCGCGGATTAAAATCGTTATAATCTAAGCCGTTTAAAACCCCATATATTTTTCCGCGGAGTTCTTTGAAAAGATTGCTCAAACGGCCGCCATATTCCTCCGTCAAAATTTCTCGAGAGTAAGTTTCTGAAACAGTATTGACAATATCGGCGTAAATGACCCCTCTTTTTAGAGCATTTTGCTTATAGAAACGGTCGCTGTAAAAAGATGCTAGTTTGCTTTTGCCATCATCAAAGTCCATTTCAGAAGCATGATCAAAATCAAAAACTCCTTGATAAAGATTGTGAATAGAGAAAAGCACAGCTATTTTTCTCAACACAGGATCGCTTTCATAATTATCTCTTAAATAATTAACCAAATAGCCTGTATGCCAATCATTGCAGTGAATTAAATCAGGAACAAATTCTTTGGTTTTGATAAATTCCAATGCTCCGCGGGAAAGCAAGCCAAAGCGAATATGATCATCAGAATAACTGTAAACATTGGCTCTTTTTTCGTAATATTCCATGTTTTCGAGAAAGTAAACTTTGGGATCGTTTTTGGCGGCATGCACGGGAGTACAAATATTGCAAATTAATTCTTTAGGATTAGGACTTTCTTCACTTTCATCAGTAGGGATCCGCAAACCCTGAATAGTTCTTTTAATGGGGTATTGTTCGTTATTTATAATCCCATATTTGGGAGTAAAAACGCGAATATCCACCCCTCTTTTTTTAAGAGCTTTGCTTAAAAAATAAGAGACTTGAGAGAGTCCACCAACAGTGGAATAAGGAGCGACTTCGGCTGAGACGAAGAGAACTTTCATCATCCTTTTCTATTTTATCAAATTTTATGTCATCTTGCTACATTATAGAAAAAATTGCTTTCCAGTTTGCTTTGAAGTACAATTATTTTCAGATGAGAGTTTTGGTTACTGGCGGTGCTGGTTTTATTGGCTCAAACTTCATTCGCTACTGGTTGAAAAAATATCCTCAAGATCAAATTTTGAATTTAGATAAGCTGACTTATGCTGGCAATCTTTCTTCTTTACGAGACATCGAAGGGTGTTCTCAATATAAATTTATTCAAGGTGATATTGGCAATGCTAAACTGGTTTCTCAATTGACGCGCGAAGCGGATTTGGTGGTGCATTTTGCCGCCGAGAGTCATGTTGACCGCTCGATTACTGGTCCGGCTATTTTTGTTAAAACTAATGTTTTAGGAACCCAGGTACTTCTTGATGCGGCCTTAAAAGCGAAGGTGAAAAGATTTCATTATATTAGCACGGATGAAGTTTTTGGTGCTTTGGAAGATGGCGGTCACGATCAGTTTAACGAGGAAACACCCTTTCGTCCTAATTCGCCCTATGCCGCTTCTAAAGCCGCTGCCGATGGTTTAGTTCGGGCTTATTTTAAAACCTATGGTTTGCCGGTCAGCGTGACTAATTGTTCCAATAACTTTGGGCCTTATCAATTTCCGGAAAAGTTAATTCCGTTATTTGTTACTAATTTAATGGAAGGTCAAAAAGTACCGGTTTATGGCGATGGCCGACAAGTGCGAGACTGGCTTTATGTGGAAGATCATTGTCGAGCGATTGATTTGATAGTGCATGACGAGAGGAGTATTGGTGAAACTTATTGTGTGGGTGGATTGACCAAGGATATTCCCAATATTGAAGTGGTGAGAAAGATTCTAAAAATTATGGGTTTTGGTGAAAATATGATCGATTATGTTAAAGATCGACCAGGTCATGATCGACGCTATAGTGTTAATTGGACTAAAATTAGCCAAAAATTAGGCTGGAAGCCAGAACACGATTTTGATACTTGGCTGGAAAAGACTATTCGGTGGTATAAAAACAATACCAATTGGTGGAAACCTCTTAAAGAAAAACAGAAAAAATATTTTCAAAAAAATTATGGACAAAAAAAGTTGTGTACAGTCTGAGCAAAAGTCTTTAGCTGTCAATTTTCTCTTCCATTTTTCTTATTAAATTTTCTAGGCCATAAATCGCTGTTCTAAAATTGAGACACCGGTGACAAGATGTGGGAATAACTCCGTTTTTATGGCTTTTCTGGATATGTTCGCCCCATTGCCAACGAACTCTGGCCAAATTTTCGCGTGCCAGATTGATTTTCTCTTCATGTAAATGACGATTTTCAAGTTCTTTCATAGTTAAGATTATTACCTTTTTCTAAAATATAGCATTAAAACTTTGTTAGTGAAAGATATATTTAAATGGGGTTATTTGAACGGAGGGGCGGAACGCAACAATTCAGGACGGTTTTTTTGAGTAATTTTAAGGGCCTCTTCTTTTCGCCATTTTTCAATTTCAGCATGATTGCCGGAAAGCAGGACTTCGGGCACTTTTAAGCCGCGAAAATTTTCTGGTCGAGTATATTGCGGATATTCCACCACGGTTTGTCCATTGTGCAAAAGTGAAAAAGATTCAAACTCAGTGGCTTCCGTTTTTTCCAGAACGCCCGGGATTAATCGAACAATGGAGTCAACCAAAACCATAGCCGGTAATTCACCGCCGGTTAAAACGTAGTCGCCGATAGAAATTTCCTCGTCAATAAAGTTAAGGATTCGATCATCTACGCCTTCATAGTGGCCGCAAATCAGAATTAAGTGCTCAATTCGAGAATTTTCTAGGGCCAATTGTTGCTTCCAAAGTTTACCTTTGGCACTCAAAAGAATAATTTTAGTGTTCGGGGATTTTAATTCCTCAATAGCTTTCACCAGAGGCTCAATCATCATCACCATACCAACACCTCCACCATAAGGCCGATCGTCAACGGTACCTCTTTTGTCGGTAGCCCACTTTCTTAGGTTATGAATTTCAATTTTTACCAAACCCTTGTCTTGAGCTCGTCGAAGAATACTTTCGTCAAAAGGTCCTTTAAACATTTTTGGAAAGAGAGTAATGATATCGATTTTCATTTGTGAACCATTTTGTCTTATGGTATGATGATTTTAACACTTTTGAACTTTAAAACCAAAACCGCATTTAATGGCTTTTAAGTTAGGAGGCAAAATGAAAGTTGTTAATTTAATTACTACCTATAATGAAAAAGAAAATGTCGGTCCCATGATTGAAGCTTTGGAAAAAATTGCCAAAGAATGCCCGAAATATGAATTTATTACCTTAATTGTCGATAGTCATTCTCCTGATGGAACAGGTGATTTGGTCCGAGAGATGACCAAAAAGAGAAAAAACTTGCATCTTTTGGAAACGCCGCGAGGTTTGGGTATATCTTTGATTCAAGGATACCGTTATGCCATGAAAGAGCTAGGAGCTGACATTGTTATTCCCAATGATGTTGATTTTCAGTGGGATCCATATCTTATTCCCCAGATGCTAAAAAAAATTGAAGAAGGGTTTGATGTCGTTGTGGCTTCGCGTCATGTTAAGGGCGGCAGGGATAATTTTAATGCTTTTCGAAAATTAACTCATTTTGTTTCTAATACTTTATTTAATTATTATTGGGCTGGCATTCGAGAGGTTAAGGATCTAGCGGGTAATTTTAAGGCTATTAGAGTGAAAGGGATTTTAGATAAGGTAAATCTGGAAAAACTTAATGTTCGCGGATTTGTAATTCAGTCAACTATGATTTATGAGCTTTCTAAAACGGGCGCAAAATTTGTGGAAGTGCCAGCAGTTTTTAAAGATCGCCGTGCGGGTATTTCTAAAGTAGGTATGAACACTCAGTTTATTAAGGATATTTTGGAAACAGTAAAAAATGCTACTCGTATTCGTTTTGAGCGAACGCCCTGGATGCCGAAATTTTTGAAGTTTGGAATTGTGGGAGGAATTGGTTTTATTGTTAATGTGGTTGGTGCATGGTTTTTTAAAAAACTTTTACTTCGACCTAACTCAAATATTAGTTTTCTAAATGGTTTTTGCAATGCCTTGGCGGCAGAGATTTCCATTATTTCTAATTTTGTCTGGAATAATATTTGGACTTTTTCTAAAGAAAAAATTACCAGCGTGGAACAGATAGTTCCGAAATTTTTGACTTTCAATTTATCTTCGGTGGCCACCGGAATTTTGATTCCGTCAACGGTCATTTCTTTAATGACGGCGCTTTGGGGCGACAGACTTTTTCTTTATCAAGTTATTGCTATTTTTGGACTAACAGTTCCTCTTAACTGGTTAGTCTACAACACAATTATTTGGAAGAAAAAGAAATAGACTTCTTATAACTTCTTAAAGATAAGGAGTCCAATCGGCAACGGGGGCTGTGTTGCCGGCGATAAAGTGAATAGCATAAAGGTAAATTGCCGGCAAAATAATCAGCAAGGCGATTTTAAATTCTTTCTTCTGAATAAATTTGTCAAAAGCAATCAAAGCAAAAGGAATAAGCGGCAAGCTGTAACGAGCTAAATCACGGTGAGCGACAAAAAGAGTGGCTGTAAAGAAAACGCCGGCAAAACTGGCTAAATCATAAAGCTTTTGCTTAAAGAGAAAGATAACTGCCAGAGCACCCAGAAAATACTGCCAAACTAAATCTTCCCGCCAAAAATCGCCCAACCAGGCGCCGTTGCTGGCAAAAGCCTGAAAGGGAGGAAAAACCAAGTGAAAGTTATCGCCGGAATGAAAATAAGCCCAAAAGTCTCCTGTTCGGAGTTGATAAAAACCAAATACTGCCAAAGCTGAGAGAGGAATAAGTGAGAGAGGCAAGAGAGGCTTAAAAAAGTGTTGATAAAAATTGGCCAGCTTTAGGCCGTAAGTTTTTAATCGATAAAGCAAGTAAAGAGCGTAACCCGCAAAAAGCAGAATTCCAGGACTTTTGGTTATTTGGGCAATAGCGCCAAAAATGCCCGCGAAAGTTAAGTCTAGAAAAAGATTTTTCTTTTTAAGAACCAAATTATTTTCTGCTTTGTCAAAAGCGCTTTTAAAAAAGTAAAAGGAAGTCAAAATAGCAAAAATAAATAAAGGTTCTGGACTGCCCACAGCTTTTACTACTACCCAGCGAGCTGGTAGCATTAAAAAGACTAAAGCGAGCCAGAGTGGGTTTTCGGAAAGCTTAAATTTTTGAAGGAAAAGATAGAAGACAACTTCCGCCAGAATGGTAAAAAATAAACTGGACAAAAGCATGGCGGTTGGTCCCTTAAAGAAAAGATTTAGAAGAAAAATGGAAAGAGGATAACCGGGTAGGTGAGCTGGATAATATTCTGCTGACGCGGGCAGAGAAAATTGATGGAGAATCGAAGCCTTATTGTACCAAGTTTTTTCTACTACTAAATAGTTGGGGCCATCAAAATTCTTAAAAAGAGTTGATAAACCTCCTTTTTGGCCAAGATAAAAAGGCAGCCAAATTGCCAAAGTTGCGCTAATAGAGGCTAAAATTAAAATCAAAAGATCACGTTTTATTTTCACTGGCTCAATCATAGCAGATTTTTAGTCATTATGTTAATATCAAAATATGCAGAAGCTTAAAGAATTGTCACTTTTTCTTCCGGCCTATAATGAAGAAGGTAATTTGCGGCAGACAGTGGAAAAATCTATTCCTCCACTTAAGGCCGCGGCGGAAAAATATGAAATTCTCATAATCGATGACGGCTCCAAAGATAAAACTGGCGAAATTGCTGATGATCTGGCCAAAAAATATAAATTTGTTCATGTGATCCATCATCATCCCAATCGCGGTTACGGTGGGGCAATGCAGTCGGGCTGGTATAACAGTCGATATGAATGGATTGCTTTCATTGACGCTGATGGTCAATTCGATTTCTCGGAAATAGCTAATTTTATTGAAAAACAAAGAGAAACCGGCGCGGATTTAGTTATTGGTTATTATCTCAAGCGCGCGGTGAGCCGAATGACTATTTTTTCTTCGAAAGTTTGGGAATTTTTAGTTTGGCTGTTTTTTGGTTTAAAAGTAACTGATATTGATTGTGGTTTTAAATTAGTGCACCGAAGAGTAATTCAAACTATTCCTCGTTTGGAATCGGAAAGGGGACCGTTTATTACCAGTGAACTTTTGATTAAAGCTAAAAAATTCGGTTTTAAAATTGCCGAAGTTGGAGTTCATCATTACCCGCGCCAAGCCGGAGAGGCTACCGGACGAAGTTTAAAAGTCATTTTATCCGGGTTTCGAGATTTGTTTAGACTGAGATGCAAAATCTAAAAAAAATCAGAAAGATTTTAGGAATTAATTGGCCAGTGATTTTGATGGTTTTATTGGCGCTTATTCTTCGGCTTTATCGTTTGCCATCATATATGACTTTTTTAGGTGATGAAGGACGTGATGCTTTAGTTTGGTGGCGAATGCTTCATCGTGGAAAGCTGACTCTTATTGGTCCGCAAACCTCGATTGGCAACATGTATTTGGGGCCGCTTTTTTACTATCTAATGTTTCCGTTTTTTGTGGTGTGGGGAACGGCTGGTCCTTCAATCGGTACCGCCTTATTTGCCGGTGCCACAACTTTTTTGCTTTGGCGAGTAGGACGGGAATGGTTCTCCGACAAGGCAGGTTTAACGGCGGCTTTTTTATACGCAATTTCTCCGGTGGCAATCGAACTTTCGCGTTCGGCTTGGAATCCTAATATTATGCCCTTTTTTGCGCTTTTGGCTATTTGGGGTGTTTGGCAATTTTGGCAGAAGAAAAAATATTTTTGGTTACTGATGGAAGGGGTTTTTTTGTCTTTTGCCGCTCAGTCGCATTACTTAGGTTTGCTTCTTTTTCCGACAGTTGCAATTTTTTGGTTGATTGAGTTAGTGATTTTAATAAAGAGCAAAAAATCATTAAAAAGTTATTGGCTAGCAACTTTAGGAGCAATCGCGATTTTTATTATTTTGTCAGTTTTACCTTTGATTTGGTTTGATTTGCGTCACAATTTTATTAATTACCATGCCTTTTATAAATTCTTTTCTGAACGGCAAACAACGGTTAATTTTAAGATTTACAAAGCCTTTCCTAACTTTTGGCCACTGTGGCGAATGCTAATAGAAAGGCTTTTGGCGGGCAAGGATTCACGGGCGGGTTTATGGACTTCGTTGGCGCTTTTGGCTTTAACGGTAGGAACAATTTGGTCAGTTTTTCGCCAGGATTTTTTCAGACGATTGGTTTTTCGAAAAAGTTTGTGGTTGGTTTTAACTTGGCTGGCAATGGGGCTGGTAGGCATGGGGCTTTATAAACAGCACATTTATGATCATTATTTCGGTTTTCTTTTTCCTGCTGTTTTTTTACTAGCGGCCGCGATTTTTGACTGCCTTTGGCACCGCTGGCGTGCGGCGGCTTTGGTTTTCTTATTACTTTTAACTTTTTTCTCTTTAAAAAATTGTCCTTTGAGATATCCGCCAGGCAATCAAATGAAAAAAACAGCAGAAATCGCCCAAAAAATTATTGAGGAGTCTGGTGGAAAAAACTTTAATTTAGGTTTAATTGCTAAGCAGAATTATGATGCCGGCTATCGTTATTTTCTGGAGAAATGGGGTTACCCGCCCTTGGTGATTGATGCTCAAAAAATCTCTGCTACTATGACAAATCAATTATTTGTAATTTGTGAAGAACAATGCAATCCTCTTGGTCATCCGCAGGCGGAGATTGCTAATTTTGGTTGGGCGAAAATCGAACAAGAATGGGATTTTCCTTGGGGGGCTAAGCTTTATAAATTAGTCCACAGTAAATAATTTAAAGTTCAAGGTGCAAAATTCAAAACTTAAACGATTGAAATTCAACCTTAAGCGAAACAGGCTGGAATATTTAATGTTGGGAATAATTTTAGCTTTTTCAGCTTTTTTCCGACTTTACCGATTAAATCAACTTTTGGGGTTTTGGTATGATCAGGGGCGAGATGCTTTAGTTATTTGGGATCTACTTCATTATCATAAATTTTTCTTAATTGGTCCAGTGACAGGAATTGATGGCGTCTTTTTGGGGCCGTTTTATTATTATTTGCTGGCGCTTTTATATTGGTTGGGTCGTGGTAGTCCGGTTTTTGCCGCCGCTGGTTTAGTTTGGCTGACAGTGGGGGCAGTTTTTTTAGTTTATTTTTTGGCTCGAAAAATATATAACGGGAAAGTGGGATTGCTGGCCGCTTTTTTGTATGGTTTTTCTTCGACTTTGGTCGTTTTTTCTCGTTGGTTGTCGAATCCAGAACCTCTGCCTTTTTTTACTTTGCTGGTTTTACTTTGTCTTTATTTTTGGATGGAAAAGCGCCAAGACTGGTTTTTAGTGCCGGCAGCCTTTATTTTGGGTTTGTGTTTACAGCTTGAGGCAGCCTCAGCGGTTTTTTTTCTGCCAGCTGCGGTTATATTTTTGTTTTGGCAAAGACGCATTGTTAGAAGGCCGGTTATTTTATTGTTAGCATTACTTGCTTTTAGCATTACTTTATTGCCACAAATGATTTTTAATTGGCGACACGACGGAATTCTGTTTGCCGCTTTTAAAAAATTTCTGGTAACCGATCGCAGTTTTCGCTTTTCTTTTGTTCAAACGCTTAAAGATAGGTGTTTGATTTATTATGATGCCTTTGTGGGAAAGTTCTTTGCCGGTCATAAATTTTTCAAAATGACGGTTTTAGCCTTGTTTTCCGCAGGCCTTTGGTTTTCCCGCCAAAAAGTCTTAAATCAAGGCGGAAAATTGTTGGCCATTTGGCTTCTAACGCCCTTAGTCTGTTTTCTTTTTTACCACGGTAATCACGGTTATGTTTGGGATTATTATTTTACCGGCTATATTCCGGCCTTTGTGATTCTCTTTTCCGCCGGAGTTTTTTATTTAATGAAAAAATGGAGATTTTTGGGATTGTTTTTGGCAATTTTTCTTTTGTTTTTTGTTTTTTTAAATCTTCGGGAATTAAGAAATTATTATGTGGCCGGAATGGGTATTTCTTTGCGGGCTCAGTTAAAAGCCATTGACTGGATATATACTGATGCCGGTTCGGAAGAGTTTAATGTGGATGTTTATGTCCCACCGCAGATTTATTTTGCTTATTCATATCTTTTTCATTGGTATGGTGCTGGACGATATGGCCGCGAGCCAGCTACAGTTCCGGTTAAGAATCTTTATACTTTGGCCGAACCAGATGGTGAACACCCTCAATTTTTGGCTCAGTGGTTGGCAAGGCAGGATCGGATTGGTAAAATAGTAAAAAATTATTCTTGGGGAGATATTACTGTTCAAAAAAGGGAGCGCCAGATTTATGAATAAACCTTTTGTTTCTATTATTTTTCCTTGCTACAATGAAAAAGAAAATTTACAAAGAGGAGTTTTAGTCGAAGTGGCTGAGTTTTTAGAAAAGCAGGCCTTTACTTGGGAAGTGATTATCTCTGATGATGGCTCAACCGATAATAGTCGAGAATTGGTTAAGCAAGCGATTGCTGGTTGGAAAAATTTCCGACTAGTGGAAAATAAGCATGGTGGAAAACCAGCGGCTGTTTGGGGTGGTATCAAGGAGGCAAAAGGAGAATATGTTTTATTTTCTGACATGGATCAGTCTGCGCCAATTGGAGAGATTCTTAAACTTTTGCCTTATATGAAAGATTATGAAGTGGTTATTGGTTCGCGAGGTTTGGAAAGAGAAAACTTTTCTTTGATTCGAAAAATTGGCTCCTTGGTTTTTCGCTCTTTCCGTAAAACTTTAATGCTATCAAATCTTAACGACACTCAGTGTGGTTTTAAAGCTATGAAAACTTCAGTGGCTAGAAAGCTTTTTCCAAAACTGGAGTTTTTTCAGCAAACAAAAGAGGTGAAAGGTTGGAAAGTAACTTCTTTTGATGTTGAGCTTTTGTTTTTAGCCGAAAAATTTGGTTATCGGATTAAAGAAGTGCCGATTTCTTGGGCTAATCGTGATATCAGTCAGGGCAAACAAAAAAGCTACTACAAGGAGTCGCTAGACATGCTAAGACAAATTCTGCGCGTCAAACTAAATGATCTAAGAGGCGTATACAGCCAATAATTTTTAAAATAAAAAATTTAAAATTGAAATTTGAATTAAAATTAAAAAATAAAAATTTGAAATTCGACCTCATTGTTTTGGGGGCAGGGTTAGTTTTGGTATTTTTTTATTTTCTTTCCCGCTTAATTAATCTGACGGCTATTCCCGTATTTGCCGACGAGGCTATTTATATCCGCTGGGCGCAAGTTATGCGCGCGGTTAGTTCTTTGCGTTTTTTGCCTCTTTCCGATGGCAAACAACCGCTTTTTATGTGGCTGGTGATTCCTTTTTTGAAATTTATTCATGATCCGCTCATAGCTGGCCGGCTGGTTTCGGTTTTGGCAGGGTTGGGGACTATGATCGGAGTCTTTATAGCCAGTCTGCTTTTGTTTAAGAAAAAACAAATAGCATTTTTTGCGGCGCTTTTATACACTATTACTCCCTTTACTTTATTTTTTGATCGAATGGCGCTGGTCGATGGATTGCTGTCTTTTTTTGGTGTTTGGTTTTTTGTTTTAGGAGTAATGCTGGTAAAAAAGAAACAGCTGGATTTAGCTTTAATTGCCGGCATGATTTTAGGATTAGGATTGCTTACTAAGTCTCCGGCCTTGTTTTTTGCCCTGCTTCTCCCCACCACTTTGCTTCTTTTTAATTTTAAAGAAAAAGACTCTCTTCTTTTATTTTTTAAATTAATTTTTCTTTGGGGAGCCGTTTATTTTTTGGCTTTTGCGATTTACAACATTCTTCGTTTAGGACCGGAATTTCAAATGATTGCTATTAGAAATAAAGATTATGTTTTTTCTCTGTCTGAAGTTTTTAAACACCCGCTTAATCCTTTTTGGGGCAATATCAAAAAGGCTTTAAACTGGTTTTGGATTCTGCTGACACCGCCGATTTTTATTTTAGGACCGATTGGTTTCTTTTTTGCCTTAAAGAAGCAGTTTCGTGAAGCTTTGTTGATTTTTATTTGGATAGTTTTGCCTTTAGGGGGAGAAAGTGCCATCGCTAAAGTTTATACTAGCCGGTATGTGCTTTTTGTCGTACCCTTGTTTTTACTGTTTTCCGCTTACGGATTAATGGAAATTTTTAACAGATTTAAAAACAAAATTTTAGTTATTTTGTTTTTATCAATTCTTTTTGTTTTTCCAATTTATCAATCGCTTCTCTTGATAGTTTATCCCTCGGCCGCTTGGTTGCCAGAAAACGAACGCTCTGGTTATTTAGAATTGTGGTCTGCCGGTTATGGCATAAGAGAGGCGGCTGATTATTTAAAAGAAGTGGCTAAAAAAGAAAAAGTTTTAGTGGGAACAGAAGGTTATTTTGGGACTTTGCCTGACGGTTTACAAATTTATTTGGAAAAAGTTCCTGGAATTACGGTAATTGGCGTGGGTCAGCCGATAACTGAAATTTCTTCAAAATTAACCGATGGCCTTAAAGATAATCGGGTTTTTTTACTGGTTAACGATTCTCGATTGAAAATTGCAGATCTTTCTCGGTTAAAATTAATTAACAAATATCCCAAAGCCAGAAATCAAAAAACTGGTAAACAGGAAAATCTTTTATTGTTTGAAGTACTGAAGTAACATTTTAATGTTAATGAAGAAGCAAGTTAACAGATTGAAAGAAATTCTTTTTTTGCCAGAGAGAAATGTTTTTTTTCTCTTAATTATTCTAATTGTTTCGCTTTTGGCTTCTCGAGATCTCTTTAAACCTGGTCTTTTTCCCATGCATGATGATTTGCAAGTTGGTCGACTTTATGAAATGAATTTATGCTTTCAAGATGGTCAATTTCCTTGTCGTTGGGTTCCAGATATGGGATTTTCTTATGGCTATCCATTGTTTAACTATTATCCACCTTTTCCTTTTTATTTTGGTCAACTCTTTCACTTAATTGGCTTTAGTTATATTGATTCCGTCAAAATTTTGTTTTTCTTAGGTTTTTTTGTTTCAGGTGTTTTAATGTTTCTTTTGGGAAAGAGTCTTTGGGGGAATTGGGGAGGATTTTTAAGCGCAATTCTTTATCTTTGGGCGCCGTATCATTCTGTTGATATTTATGTTCGGGGCGCACTAAATGAATTTTGGGCAATGGCTTTTTTACCTGGAGTATTTTGGGCTGCTTACCACTTAGTAGAAGGTCGGGAAAAGAAGAAATTTTTGCCTCTTTTTTCTTTTTTTTGGGGAATGCTGCTTTTGTCTCATAATTTGATGGCTTTTATTTTTACGCCGGCGGTTGGTGTTTTTATCTTGCTTTTGATTTGGCTCAAAAAGAAAAATTTTATCAAAACCGCTCTTGATTTTATTTTTGCGGGTGTTTTAGGTTTTGGTTTGGCGGCTTTTTTTACTCTCCCAGTTTTATTGGAGAAAAAATATGTTCATGTGGAGACTATGCTGATGGGTTATTTTAATTACTTGGCTCACTATGTGCCAATTGGCAAGATGCTTTTTACTCGCTATTGGGGATATGGCTCCAGTGGCTGGCAGCAAGAGGCGGGAATGCCTTTTCAGGTTGGACTTCTCCATTGGCCTTTGGCTGTTTTGGTCTTTTTGGTTTTTGCTGTTTTATTTTTTTGGAAAAGAAATCATCGGGAAAAGGCTTTGATTGCTTTTTATTTCTTTGTTTTATTTTTGTTTACGTTATTTTTAGTTCATCCCAGATCGGTTTTTATTTGGAGTCATCTTTCCTTGTTGGCTTATCTTCAATTTCCGTGGCGGTTTTTAACTTTAGTAACCTTTGCCATCTCTGTTTTAGGAGGAGGACTAATATTTTTAATTCGCAATGTCAAATTCAAAATTATAACTGCTTTAGTTTTATCTTTCATAATAATTGCTTTTAATTTTCCTTTTTTTAAGCCAGAAAAAATGATGGAAATCAACGATACAGACAAATTATTTTCTTCTTTAGGGTGGCTTAAACTACAAACAGATGCCATTTTTGATTATTTGCCAAAATCGGCCAAAGCGCCGCCGGCAAGTCCGGCTCCCGACAAACCGCAAATTATCCGGGGAAAGGGGGAGATTTCTGAAGTTAAAAAAGGAACCAATTGGTATAATTTTAAGGCCACTGTTACTAAGGAATCCGTGGTGCAAATTCCAATTTATTATTTTCCGGGTTGGAAAGTTTGGATTGACGGCAAAGAATCCTCAATTACTTATGATAACGATTTAGGCTTGATTACAATTTTTCTACTGCCAGGAATTTATCATATTTCTGCTCGTCTAACCAACACCGCTGTTCGTAGTTTGGCTAATCTTATTTCATTAATTTCCTGGCTTGTTTTTTTGTTTGTTGTTTTTAAAGATTTTCTTAAAATTAAAATAAGAAAGAAATGAAACTTTCAGTTGTTATTCCTGTTTTTAATGAAGAAAAAACTATTTATCAGCTTTTGGAAATGGTATTAGCGGAGAAGACTCCTAAAGAAATAATCGTGGTGGATGATGGTTCCACTGATGGAACTTTTAAAATAATTAAAAAAGTAAAATCCCAAATATCAAAAAGTAATTTAGAATTTAAGATTATTAGAAATCCAATAAATATGGGGAAGGGAGTGGCGGTTAGGAAAGGCATTGAGAATGCTACCGGTGATATTTTAATTATTCAAGATGCGGATTTAGAATATAACCCCGAAGATTATGCGCGGCTGATACAGCCAATTATAGAGAAAAAAGCCAAGGTAGTTTACGGAACGCGCTTGAAAACTCTTCCGTTTAAGCTTTTCGGAAAGAATAAAACACCCATGCCTTTGCATTATTTAGCCAACCGTTTTCTTTCGTTGATTACTAATTGGCTTTATGATTCCAATTTAACTGATATGGAAACTGGTTATAAGATGATTCCCCGAGAGATATATAAGAAATTGAGATTAGAAGCGAACCGTTTCGAAATCGAGCCGGAAATTACCGCCAAAATTTTAAAGTTGGGTTTTAAGATTTTGGAAGTGCCGATAACCACTAAACCAAGAGGCTACCGCGAGGGTAAAAAGATTAAGGCCAAAGATGCTTTTATTGCTACTTGGACTCTTTTTAAGTTTCGCTTTTTAAAATGAAAAAAGATTGGTTAAAAAGTTTTTTATTTGCAAGTTCTCTCATTTTGATTCTCGCTTTTTGGTTTAAAAGTTCGTTTTTTACTTATTTTTCTCAGGATGATTTTTTCCGCTTTAAAATGAGCCAGGCTAACACTTTTTCTCAAGTTGCTAGGTTTTTTAGTTTCAAAAACAGCCACTTGTACGGTTTTTACCGTCCGATTTCCATTAATCTCTACTCTTTTTTAGGTTTAAAAATCTTTGGTCTAAATCCTTTTTACTATCATACATTTAACTTTGCTGTCTTTGGAGCAACTGTTTATTTGGTCTATCTGATTGCTTTAAATTTTTTTGGCGACAAGAAAAAAGCCTTCTATACTCTTATTTTTTATGGCTTTTCTGCCTGCCACTTGACCGCTTTATCGTATTTGCCCAATGTTGAGGAGGTGATTGTTTCTTTTTTCTATTTTCTAACAGTCTATTTGTACCTCAAAAAGAATCGTTTTGCTTTGTTTTCCTTTGTCCTGGCGCTTTTATCCAGAGAAACTGCCATTACTTTGCCTTTTGTTTTAGTTGGTATTGAATTTTTTAGGCAGAGAAAATGGGTGAGAGTTTTGCCTTATTTTTTATTGCTGTTTACTTATGGTTTTTTAAGATATTTTTTCCACTTATTTCCAGACCGGAGTGTCTATCAGGTTACTTTGGCTTTGAATAAAATTGTTAACAATGGAATTTGGTTTTTTGCCTGGGCGCTGGGTTTCCCTGAAAGTTTGGTTGATTTTGTTGGTCCGGGAATAAAGCTTAATCCATCCTTTTTTAAAGTAAGCCCACCCTTGCCGCATTTAATTCTTGGCTCGGGGTTAATTTTTTCCCTTTGGTTTGGATTGCAGACAGCAACCTCTTTCTTAAAGGAAAAACAAAAAAGCAAAATTATCGCCTTTTTTCTTTGGTTTGGGGTTACTTTGTTGCCGTTTTTGCCCCTGATAAGTCACAAGTTTGCCTATTATTTGGAGATTCCGTTTTTTGGCATTGCTTGCCTTATGTCTCTGGTGTTGACTTCAAACAAAGTAAAAGCCTTTGTGAGTGTGGGGTTTTATATTTTCTTGTCTTTTTTAACAATAAGGTATTATGAATTGACTTATTGGGGAATAAACCGTCCCAAACTAACGCAGGCGATTTTAGCTGAGTTAAAAGTCAAATACCCCAAACTTCCCAAAGGCGCAACACTGTATTTTAGAAATGATCCTGGGTATCAATTTGTTTCTAAAGATTGGGGAGGGACTAGTACTCAGGCGAAGCATGCGCTATCCGAGTGCAATGGTCCGCAATTTCTTTATAACGATTTTTCCTTGAAGTGTTTGTTTGAGGATGATAACCAGCTTGAAAATTTGACAAATATTTATGAGTTGGTGGTTAAAAACTAAGGGGATTTAGGTTTTTCAGCCCATGCTTCCAATTCTCCAGCATAAACCTTAAAGGGGATATTTTTAATTGAGATGTTGCTGACAATTTTTAAAAGTAGGGTGAATAGAAAAGGGAAATAATACCTCAGTCTATTTAAAATATATTCAAGGCTCATGATGTGATAGGTAGATTTAGTTTCAATGTTCTTAAAACCTGCTTTTTTTAAACATTTCTTAATGGTTTCTTGCGAAAAATATACCACGTGTTCTCCTGGTTTATAGTGATACCACCATTTACCTAATAATTTTGACCACCAACCTTGGATATCTGGGGTAACCAGAAAAAGCATCCCGCCGGGTTTTAAGACATCGTACATTCGTCTTAGTTCAGCTACCGGATCAGTAACGTGCTCTATTTCATCTTGTGAAAGTATAATATCAAAGCTGTTAGCTTTTAGCTTTAGGGTCTCAAGTGTTCCTTGTTTGACTTTTAAACCTCTTTTTGCTGCAGTTTTACAAGCATAATCTGAAGGATCGAGTCCCTCGGCTTGTTGCCAGCCAAGTTTTTTTGCCTCCAATAAACAATCTCCCAAAGCACAGCCAACATCCAAAAGCTTTCCTTTGTTTTTTGTTTTTTTCAAGATTCTTCTCAGCCTGTCAGCGAATGTTTTGCGATTAACTTGCATTCCCTCAAAATAGTTAGCGTATCCGCCTTTTAAATTACCGTTGGTAAAGTAGCTTTCACTGTATTGATTGATAACCTCTTTTGCCAAGGGATCCCAAACCATACTACATGAATTACAACGACACAGTTGATAACCTGGCATGGCCCAAAATTGATAAAGGTTTTGACTATTACAAAGGGGACAACTGATGTGTTTTGTCATTATTAATTTCTATGAAAGCTATTGTGATAAAATCAATATAACATGAGGCTATTGAAAAGTCATTTAGCAAAATATGGCTATTTACTTATAGTTCTACTGGCGTTGTTTTTCCGTTTGTACCATCTAGGTCAGGTACCTCCGGGTATTACTCACGATGAAGTTCATGATTTGATTAATGCTAAATCTGTGGCTCTTAGCGGTGAATCAACGCCCGAGAGTATTCATGGAATTTTTACACGCAAGGCAGAAGGATGGGCGCTTGATGTCTATGGAGATTTAGTATCTTTTCTCCTTGTTCCCTGGATGTTGATTTTTCCTTTAAGTCTTTTTTGGTCAAAAATACCTTTTGTTCTGGTATCATTATCAATAGTCTTTTTATCTGGCAAGTTATTTGAAAATCTTACTGGTAAAAAAAATATTGGCTTATTAGCTAGCCTTTTGGTAGCGATTAATCCCTGGGCTATTCACTTTGGCCGGTCTGCTTACGAAAATCTTTTTGCCTATTCCTTTACTTTACTTGGTTTATGTTTTTTTACCCGTAGACGGGGAAATAAAATTAACCTAGCACTAGGAACCATAGCCTGTTTTTTGGGCTTTCTTTCTTATTTTGGAATGAAACCACTTTTTCTTTTAGTGGTAGTTATCGGGACTGCATACCATTGTTTTTCCAGATTAAATAACGATAATGACAATAAAAAAAGAAATACTGATCAGTTTAACAAGAAAGAATTGCTGGTATCAGGATTGTTAACTATCTTAATCGGTTTTATATTGACAGGGGGATATCTTTTATTATTAAAAAATTCTCCGGCTGGGATAAGGTTAGGAGAACTTAGTGTTAACTCACAGCAGGTTGACTTGAAATCAGAGGTAGACTACCAAAGAAGAGTTTCTTTAGAAATTCCTTATATCCGCGACTTGTTAATAAATAAATATTTGGTGTTGGCAAAAGATTATTTGACTAGATATTTTGCTGTTCTTTCTCCTGGATATTTGTTTGGCCAAGGAGAACAAGGCTTTGACACTTATATTATTTCCAACCATGCTTTTATGTATTTAATTGATTTTCCTCTGGTAATTTTTGGTCTTATTTTTCTTTCTTCTTCAATGACTGCAACCTTATTCATTATTTCTCTAATTGCGATTCTTCCCATAACTACTTTAATGAGTAAGTTTGGAGCTAATTACTATGCTTTAAGGGTTGGTTTACTATTTCCGCTTCTTTGTGGTCTTTCGGCAGTTGGTATAGTTGGCCTCTATGAGCGGCTAAAGGGAAATTTTAAGGCAGTTTTTGCTTTAGGTACGGTAGGGATATATATTGTTTCTTTTATCTATTTCCTGGCAATGTATTGGTATCGTACTCCCTTTGAGAAAAATAATGGATGGTATTTCCCTGAGAGAGCACTGATGAGATATTTGAATTTACTAGAGCAGCGCACTGACCGAAAAGTGTTTGTCGTTACTGCGAACCAACAATCTCCCCTGTTTTATTTATATGCTTTTTACAGTGGAAAATACGAAAAAAAAGAAAGTATTTTAAGAATAAATGAAGCTATTAGGTCTGTAAGGTATTCCATCGGGAATGTCACTTTTACAGATCGATGTCCAAACAAGGAAGATTTAAAAACTAATATTTACATTTTTGATGGTGGTGTTTGTAATAATAATTCTAGTGGCCTGCCCAGAATTGCTTCAACTCGCGATACTGGACAAAGATTTGTTATTGTTAATGATCCTGTCTGTAATGAATTAATCCTTAACCGTTATCCCTACCCGAGAAAAATCGCTGAGTTTAATGTTGAAAAAATGAGTCGTGAGCAATTTTGTAAGACCTGGATAACTCTCCCATGATAAAATTATAAAGATGGATGAAATTGAAACGACGGAAATTGATATTACAGTTGTTAAAAAAAGATCCCTAGTGGGAGTTTTCTCCTTAATCTCTCGCAGTTTTATTATTCAAGGGATTGCTTTTGCCTCAACTTTTTTGCTGTCAATTTTTTTGAATCCTTCTACTTTTGGTATTTTTTATCTTGTTTCTGCTTTTATTAATTTCTTTGCTTATTTTTCTGATGTTGGACTGGCGGCGGCTTTAATCCAGAAAAGAGAGAAAATAGGGGAAGAGGATTTGAAAACAACTTTTGCTGTTCAACAAACTTTAGTAATTGTTCTGCTGCTTTTAATTTTTCTTGTTTCTCCCCTTGCGAAAAGATGGTATGGTTTAGATAAAGAGGCGGTTTATTTGCTTTATGCTTTGGGTTTTTCTTTTTTTCTTTCGTCGCTTAAAACTATTCCATCAGTTTTGCTTGAAAGAAATTTAAAATTCAATTTGCTGGTTATTCCTCAGATTGTAGAAACCCTGGCTTTTAATCTGGTAGCGGTATTTTTAGCCTGGCGCGGGTTTGGACTTACCAGCTTTACCTGGGCGGTTTTAGCCAGAGGAATTATCGGACTTTTGGCAATGTATATTGTTTCCCCTTGGAAGCCGGGACTGGCTTTTTCTCGGAAGTCATTATCTCATCTGCTTAAATTTGGCGTGCCTTATCAAGCCAACACCATGATGGCGGTGGTAAAAGATGATTTAATGACTATCTTTTTAGGGAGAATTATTGGCCCGGCCGGTTTAGGTTATTTGGGTTGGGGAAAGAAATGGGCCGAATTGCCCTTGAGGTTTTTAATGGATAATGTCTCAAAAGTAGTTTTTCCGGCTTATAGCCGGATGCAGGATGAAAAGGAAAATTTAAAGCTGGCAGTGGAAAAAACTTTGTTTTTCCTTTCTTTTTTAACTTTCCCGATATTGGTTGCTTTTTCAGTTTTTGCCTCTGATATGGTAAGAATAATCCCGCGGTATTTAAAATGGGAACCGGCCTTGTTAGCTCTTTATCTGTATTGTTTTAATAGCGCTTGGGCAGTGATTTCTACTTCCATGACCAATTTGCTTAACGCCATCGGCCAAATTAAGAAAACTTTTAAGCTCATGATAATGTGGTTAGTGTTGTCTTGGGCGCTGATGCCCGCTTTGGGATATAAGTTTGGCTACAACGGAGTTGCTTTTGCTTCGGCTCTTATTGCGCTTTCCTCAGCCGTTGCCATTTACATTGCCCGCCGGCAGATTAAGTTTGATCTGATTTCTTCTGTGGGTAAACCGCTTTTGGCCTCTTTGGTTATGGGGGTTGTTGTCTTGGTCTTTAGACCGGCGGTAGCTTATCTTCCGCTTTCGGTTGGGTTAAGAATTTTGGCTGGCGGAGTGGTTTATTTAGCCCTTTCATACTTGTTGATTGGTCCATCTTTAATCAGCGATACTTCCAGAATTATTTATGAATTTAAGAAAGAACACTAAATATCTGTCTTCGATTTTTTTGGTAATTACCGGCTCTTTGGCTTGGTCGTTGACGATGATTAAATCTGGACTAGTCTATCCTTATGGCATGGGATTTTGGGGGCCAAATGGCCATGATGGAATTTGGCACATTGCCTTAATTAATCAGTTAGCAAAATTTTCTCTTGACAACCCGGTTTTTGCCGGAGCAAGGTTAACTAACTATCATTTTGGTTTTGATTTTCTGGCGGCGATGCTTCACTTAATAACCAGAATTCCGGTTATCAATTTATATTTTCAGGTTTTGCCGCCAATAATGGCGATTTTAATTGGGATTTTGACCTTTCAATTTGTAAAAAGATGGATCGGGTCGGAAAAAAGCGCTTGGTGGGCAGTTTTTTTTGTTTACTTTAGCGGCAGTTGGGGATGGCTGGTTAATTTAATCAGAACGGGTAAGTTGGGAGGGGAGTCAATGTTTTGGGCCAATCAGGCAATTTCTACTCTAATCAATCCCCCTTTTGCTTTGTCTTTAATTGTTTTGCTCCTAGGATTTATTGCATTTTTGACCTATCTTAAGAGTGCTAATTTTAAAAAGTTACTTTTATGTTCATTTTTATTTGGAATATTAATTCAGGTGAAAGTTTACGCGGGGATTCTTGTTCTTGGTTCTTTAGGCGGTTTATTAATTGGCAGTTTAATTTTTTATCGTGATAAAACCAGATCTATATTTAATTTGTTTCTTAGCAGCTTACTGATCTCGCTGGTTATTTTTTTGCCTTTTAATTGGCATGCTCCATCTCTTTTATTATTTTCTCCTTTGTGGTTTTCAAGAACAATGTTGGCCTCTTCTGACAGATTGGGTTGGTTTAAACTTGAAAACGCAAGAATTGCCTATTTTAATACCGAAAAATGGATGAACTGGTTGTTGGCGGAGGGGTTAGCTTTAGTAATTTTTATTTTTGGCAATCTCGGAACTCGGATAATTGGACTTTTTTATGGTGGGTTTTTATTTAAAAAGAGAGCCAAACCCTCAGAAATAGAGTTTTTTCTCTTTTCCTTCCTAATGTTTTCCTTAACAATTCCTTTGTTCTTTATTCAGAAAGGCAATCCTTGGAATACTATTCAATTTTTTTATTATTTTCAATTTTTAATGGCTGTTTTTGCCGGTGTGGTAATTGGAGCTTTTTGGGAAAAACAAAGGAGAAATTTAAGTAAATTGACAGGATTGTCGATATGCGCTGTGATGGTTGTCTTAACGCTGCCAACCAGTTTAACCACATTAAGAAACGATTATTTACCCTCTTGGCCGCCGGCAAGAGTGAGCATTGAGGAGCTGGAGGCACTTGAGTTTTTGCGAAAAGAGCCTCAAGGCGTTGTTTTAACTTATCCTCACGATTTTGCCTGGTTTTCAAAGTTTTCTGAGCCAAAGCCATTGTATGCCTATGAAACCACTGCTTATGTTTCAGCTTTGAGCGGTAAAACCACATATCTGGAGGATGAAATGAATTTAGAAATTTCTGGGTATAACTGGCAGCCACGAAGAGAAGAAGAAACAGAATTTTTTACGACTAATGATTCAAATTGGGCAAATCAATTTTTAAAATTAAACCAGATTAGGTACATTTATTTAGTTAGAGGTCAAAAGATGAACTTAGGTTTAGGAGATATTGGGGGAAAAAAGATTTTTGAGAATGAAGAAGTGGTGATTTATCAAATTGATTAGCGTAAAATTAATAATGAAATGAAGATTTCTGCCGTTATCAACACTTACAACGAAGAAAAAAATATCGAGCGCTGCCTGAAGTCGGTAAAAGATTTAGCTGAGGAAATAATTGTGGTGGATATGTATTCAACCGATCGAACTGTTGAGATCGCCAAGAAGTATAAAGCGAAAGTTTTTTTTCATAAATACACCCGTTATGTTGAGCCAGCCAGGAATTTTGCTCTCACAAAAGCCACTGGTGATTGGATTTTTTTAATTGACGCTGATGAAGAAGCTTCTCAAACGCTGGTTGAAAAATTAAAAAAGATTGCTGCTGCAGAAGAGGCAGATTTTGTAGAAATTCCCCGAAAGAATATAATTTTTGGCAGATGGATTGAGCATTCCCGCTGGTGGCCTGATTATTTGATTCGTTTTTTTAGGAAAGGCCAGGTTAGCTTTTTAGAAGAAATTCATCAGCCGCCCCAAACAGAAGGCAAAGGCTTAAAATTAGAGGCTGAGGAGAAAAATGCCTTAATTCATTATAATTTTCAGACCATCTCCCAATTTATTGAAAGACTGAATCGGTATACTGATATTCAATCTGAAGAACTGTTTCAGAAAGGTGATCGTTTTAATTGGAAGAATCTTATTATCAAGCCCACTGATGAATTTCTATCGCGCTTTTTTGCTGGTGAAGGCTACAAAGATGGTATTCATGGTTTGGTTTTGGCCGGTTTGCAGGCTTTTTCGGAATTTGTTTTATATCTGAAAGTTTGGGAAAAGGAAGGTTTTGAGGGGCAAGAGATTAATGAAATTGGAAGCATTAGTCTAAAAGCCATTCATGACTACCTTTATTGGCTTCAAAAAATGTCTGCTGGTTTTTTAGAAAAACTTCGCTTGAAGATTAAAGCGAAAATTTAATAATGCTCGTATCTATCGAACTAAGATATAATTAAGCAAAAGAAATGGCAAAGATAAAAATTAAGCCTCACATTGTTTTGATTATTCTCAATTGGAATGGCTGGAGGATGACTCTTAATTGTTTAGAGTCTGTGGCTAAAGTAAAAACTGAAGGTTTTGGTTTGGAGGTAGTGGTGGTTGATAACGGATCTACTGATGACAGTGTGGAGCAGATTAAAAAATTAATGAATTCGCAAGTTAACGAATTAAATATCAAATTAATTGAAAATAAAGAAAATTTAGGGTTTGTGGAAGGGAATAATATCGGAATAAAATATGCTCTTAAACAAGGAGCTGATTTTGTTTGCTTACTAAACAATGATACGCGGGTAAAGCCAGATTTTTTGATAGAGTTGCTGAAGGCGGCCAGCGCAGATAAAAAGATTGGCGTGGTTGGCGGCAAGATTTATTTTGAAAAGGGTTTTGAGTTTCATCATGACTGGTATAAAAAAACAGACTTAGGTAAAGTTATCTGGTACGCTGGTGGTCTGATTGATTGGAATAATGTTTATAGCAGTCATCGAGGAGTGGATGAAGTGGATCAAGGCCAATATGATCAAATAGAGGAGACAGATTTTGTGACAGGCTGTTTAATGCTAATTAAGAGTGAGGTTTTTCAGAAGATTGGTTTACTGGATGAAAAATATTATTTGTATTGCGAAGATAATGATTTTTGTCAGCGGGCCAAAAAAGCAGGATTTAAGTTGATTTATGCACCCAAAGCTATTGTTTGGCACCTAAATGCAGGATCTTCTCGATCAGGTTCGGATCTTCAAGATTACTTTATGACGCGCAATCGTTTGCTTTTTGGTTTTCATTGGGCGCCATGGCGGGCAAGAATTGCTTTGCTGAAAGAAAGCTTAAAACATTTGTTTTTTGGCCGTAAATGGCAGAAAATTGGAGTGCGTGATTTTTATTTTGGCCGATTTGCGAGGGGAAGCTGGAAATAATCAACAATTAAAAACTTAAAAAATCAAGATTATGAATAAAATAAAATTATCTGTCATTATTTTAACTCGTAACGAAGAGGAAGTGATTAAAGATTGTTTGGAATCGGTGAAATGGGCGGAGGAAATTGTGGTGGTGGATAATGATTCAATAGATAAAACTTTAAGTATTGCCAAAAAATATGGAGTGAAAATTATTCGTTCTCCGGTTGGCAATTCTTTTGCTGATCATCGAAATCTTGGTGCTAAGACGGCCAAAGGCGAGTGGCTTCTTTATGTTGATGCAGATGAAAGAGTAACTCCTTTATTAAGGAAAGAAATTGAGTCAGTGATTGGCAATCAGTTATCAACGGCTAAAAAATTTGCCGCCTACGCTCTTCCCAGAAGGAATATTCGGCTGACGAAAGAATTGCATTGGGGGGGCTGGTGGCCGGATTATGTTTTAAGATTAATGAGAAAAGATAAGCTTGAAGGCTGGCAGGGAGATTTGCATGAGCAACCGGAAATTGATGGCGAGGTTGGTTATCTGAAAGAAGCCTTGATTCATTTTTCTCATCGCGGCAGTTTTGAGAACAAATTGCAAAACACCATTAACTGGTCAAAAATTGAAGCCCAAAAACTTTATGAATCTGGACACCCGCCAATGAATGTACCTCGGTTTGTTTCGGCCATGGGACGAGAATTTTATAAAAGAATGATTAAGTTTCAGGCTTGGCGAGATGGAACGGAAGGGGTGATGGAAGCAATTTACCAGGTTTTCAGCGTCTTTATTACTTATGCCAGGCTGTGGGAGAAACAACAAAAAGGGTGATAGGTGCTAGGGATTAGGTGCTAGATTAATAAGATGAAAAGCTATCGTGAATTATTAGTTTGGCAGGAAGCATATAAATTAGCTTTGGCTGTTTACGAAATCACAAAGAACTTTCCAGTATCTGAATCATATGGTTTAGTATCACAAATAAGAAGGGCAATTGTTTCGATATCTGCAAATATTGCCGAAGGGTTTAACCGGCAAACCAAAAAAGAATATTTACAATTTTTATATATTTCAAGAGGATCTTTACAAGAAATTGATTTTCTCTTGCTACTAGCGAAAGATCTAAAATATCTAGAAGAAATAAAATACTTTGAAATTAAAAAAAATAGATTTAGTTGGAAGGCTGCTTTCGGGCTTAATTAAGTCAATTAAGGCTTATGAGTCAAAAATCTAGAATTTAATATCTGTTACTTAACATCTATCATATGATACCAGAACCTAAAATCCAACACCTAATACCTAGACTAGGCATCTTTGATCCTTATCTTGATACTCTAGGTGGCGGAGAGAGGTATTGCTTAAGCTTGGCGGAAGCCATGCTAAAACAAGGATGGCAGGTGGATTTATTTTGGTCGGAAATGGCGATAAAAGAAAAACTGACAGAGAAATTTGGCCTCGGCTTAGAAAGATTAAATTTTGTAAATTACCAGCCAGCAAATTGTCATCTTTGGCAAAGAAGACAATTTGAAAGTAAATACGATGCTCTTTTTTGGATTTCTGATGGCAGTTTGCCTTTTTTGTTTGCCAAAAGAAATTGGCTTCACTTTCAGGTGCCCTTTAAGAATGTGCTACGATTAAATCTAATAAATCGGGTTAAGTTGAAAAGAATAGAAAAAATAATTTGCAATTCACGGTTTACTAAAAGTTTCATTGACGGACAGCTAAAGACTCAATCAATAGTAATATATCCGCCAGTAGATATTACTCCCATCCAGCCCGGAAAAAAAGAAAATCTGATTTTATCAGTTGGGCGGTTTTCTCAATTACTGCAAAGCAAAAGACAAGATGTTTTAGTCGAGGCCTTTAAGAGAATGATTGGTGATGGCCTAAAGGGTTGGAAGTTGGTTTTGGCCGGCGGCAGTGAAGTTGGAGGAAGAGAATATGTTGAAAAATTGAAAAATTTAAGTCAAGGTTACCCGATTATTATCAAGGAAAATATTTCTTTCAATCAACTGCTTGATCTTTATGCAAAAGCAAAAATTTTTTGGCTAGCCTCAGGTTTTGACATTAATGAAAAGCAAACTCCCGAAAAAGTGGAGCATTTTGGAATGACAACCGTGGAAGCGATGGCGGCGGGGGCAGTGCCTGTGGTAATTGCTAAAGGCGGCCAACGGGAAATTGTGGAGAGAAACAAAAATGGTTTGCTTTGGCAAACGCCCGAAGAACTGGTTCAATTAACCGAAGAATTAATCAAAAATCGAAAAGTAATGAAAAAATTATCAGAAAATGCTATTCTAAGGAGCAAGGACTTTTCTAAAGAAAAGTTTGTCGAGAAAATTTCCAATTTATTGGTTAGAAAAAAATGAAAGCGGTTCAAAAGCGTTTCTGTTTGCCTAGGAGTATCTGGTGGATATTGGCTTTAGGAGTAATTTTACGTTTGGTTTTAATGCCTATTACGCTTCACCCCGATCTTTTAGGTCATTCTTTCAGTGCTTATTTTTTGGCATACGAGGGGAAAATAAATCTTTACGAAACCTTAGCGAAATTGCCGGCGGATCATCCTTTAGTTAAAAATTTTGGCGTGAGCGATATTTTCATTTATCCGCCGCTCACTTATTACACTTTGGGTTTGTTTAGAATTTTAGTAAAACCTTTGGCTGATCCGAATTTTATTCCTTGGCTTTGGAGCAATTTAAGCCAAATTCATTCTTATCCTTGTTTGTTTGAACAACTTTTTCTTTTTAAACTGCCATATTTATTTTTAGATGTGGGTTTGGCCTTTTTACTGATGGCTTTATTTACCGAACCAAAACAGAAAAAATTAGCTTTTGCGTTTTGGATGCTTAATCCGCTGGCGATTTATGTTACTTTCATGATTGGCCAGTTGGATTTATTGCCTACTTTTTTTACTGTTTTATCATTATTTTTATTCAAGAGAAAAAAGATTTATTGGTCAGCTGTGGCTATGGGTGTTGCCGCTTCCTACAAAATGTATCCTTTGTTTTTACTTTTTCCTTTGGCCTTTCTAGGCAGTGAAAAATTATTTGAACGATTAAAAATTGTGGCAGTAGGATTAGCACCCTTTGTCTTTTTTATTGCTCCCTATCTTGGCTCGGCCGCTTTTCGGGCTCAAGTCTTTTCACCCAAAAGTCAAAAAATGCTTTATATGGGCTGGCCGCTTTCTGGGGCGGAAGTTGTTTATCCTTTTGTGATTTTTGTGGGACTCATTTACTTTTTGGCTTATTATTCTCGAAGAAAAATTGATTTGGCAGTTTACTTTTTAGCGATTTTATTAATTACTTTTTCTGTAACTCATTTTCATCCACAGTGGTTTTTGTGGGTTATGCCTTTTTTAATTTGGGAATTGATAGAGAATCAATTTAAAAACTGGGTGCTGACAGCGGTAATTTTATCCTCTTGGCTAATAATTACCTTGTTTTTTGAACCTTCACTTTCTTATGGTTTATTTAATCCTATTTGGCCGCAGTTAGATAAAGCAGTGGGTTTATCGGAAATTGTTGGGCGGTACACCAATATTTATCAACTTAAAAGTTTAGTTCGCAGTGTTTTGGCGGCTTCTTCCGCTTTTTTGGTTATAAAATTGATACTGGGCGAAAGATTGCGTGAAATTTAAAAAGTTTTTTCTTCATTACTGGCCTTTTTTTGCTATTTTTCTTCTAGTATTTATTTTTTTCTGGAAATTTTTTTTGAAAGGACTGATTCCTATTCCGGCTGATATTGTTGTGGGAATGTATTATCCTTGGCTTGATTATAAATGGGGATATAGTGTCGGCGTGCCGGTTAAAAATTCTATTTTGTCCGATGTTGTTTCGGTTATCTATCCCATTAAAGAATATGCCATCAGTTTGTGGAAGATTGGTAAAATTCCGCTATGGAATCCCTACATGTTTGCAGGTTATCCATTATTTGCTAATATCCAAATTGGTCCATTAAACCCCACCAATCTCTTATATTTTTTCCTGCCTTTTGCTTTTGCTTGGAGTATACAAGTCATTCTGCAACCCTTACTCTCAGTTTTGTTTACTTATTTATTTTTGAAATCTTTGAGATTAACCAAAATTGCCAGTTTATTAGGGTCAGTAATTTATGCGTTTTCGGGATTTAGTTTGATTTGGTTGGAATGGGATGCTCACGCCTACACGGTTGCTTTTTTGCCTTTGATTTTGTATTTAACCGCTCGTTACTATGAATCGGTTGAACTAAAGTATGGTCTTTTTTTGAGCAGTGCTTTTGCCCTTCAGGTTTTAATGGGCTATCCACAGGTTTTGGTTTACGAACTGGCTGTTGTCGGGCTTTTTATTTTGATTCAAGAAAAAATTTGGCAGAGAAAAACTATAGCGATGGGCCTTTTTCTTGCTCTTGGTTTGGCTTTAGCAGCTGTTCAATTGATACCAACGGCAGAACTATTATCTAGTTCACAAAGACGAGTGGAAATATTGACCAAAGAATTGGCTTTTTTACCTTGGCAGAATGCTGTAACATTTTTTGCTCCTGATTACTTTGGAAACGATTCCACTCTTAATTTTTGGGGTAAAGGCAACTATACCAATACTACTGGTTATACTGGTGTGGTTACTTTAGTTCTTGTTGGTTTAGGTTTAAGTTTGATTAGAAAAAAGAGAGAGAATCTATTTTTACTTTCAGTTTTAGTATTTTCTCTTTTGATGGCCTTTCCGACACCTTTATCTATGGAGTTAAGTCGGCTCAGTTTTTTAGGTTTAGGAGCTGCCTCGGCGACACGAGCTTTATTTTTAACCAACTTTTCTTTAGCTTGTTTAGCTGCTTCAGGATTGAATCTTTTGATTATAGAGAAAATACGCTTAAATCACTTAAGATCGGTTTACTTTCCCTTAATTGTAGTTTTCGGAGTTCTAATGGCAAGCTATGTTTCTTATAAATTTTTAGTAAGAACAGCAGAGTTAGAAGGTCTTTTAGATCAAAAAGTAATTGTTGAATGGATAAAGAACCTCAAGGTGGGTATCAGAAATCTTATTTTGCCTTCTGGCCTTATTTTTTTATCCTCTTTTTTTATTGCTTTAGGACATTTTAAGAACAAGATTAACAAAGCTTTTTGTGTGGCAGGGATTTTTTCTTTAGCTGTTTTTGACATATTTAGATTTGGTTGGAAATATACTCCCTTCACCAGTAAAGATTTAATTTTCCCTTCAACTCCAGTTATCGATTATCTTAAAAAACAATCGGGTATATTTCGTGTGGACGGAGGAGACGCCATTCCCATGAATATGCTTATGCCTTATCGGTTGGAATCATTATCGGCATATGATGCTGTTTATCCCTTAAGAATGGCTCAATTTATGGCGGCTGTTAATAGTGGCAAAATTGCTAATCCCCAAACTCGTCACGGCGATATTAAAAATTACAATAATCCCTTGTTCGATATAAGTAATGTTTGCTATGTTCTTGCTGTAAAAAAAGATAAAATTGATAGGGCTGATGTTAATGGGGAGATAGGATGGCAGTTTAGACTGAAAAAATTTGAAAAAGTGTTTGAAGATAAAACCGTCCAGGTTTTAAAAAATAAGAACTGCGCCCCAAGGGCTTTTGTGGTAAATAATTATTCAATAATAAACAACGACCAGGAGATTATTGATAAATTGCTCAGTCAAGATTTTGATTTTTTGAAAGAGATTGTTTTGGAGAAAGAACCGCCAGATTTTATAAGGGCAACTGACTCTAGATTGGTGTCTCAAGTAGCGGCAGAAGTCAACTGGAAAAAATATGACTCAGATAATCAAATACTGGAAGTAAATGTTCCCAAGCCTTCCTTGCTTTTTATTTCTGACACCTTCTATCCAGGTTGGCAAGCTTATGTTGATGATACAAAATCTGAAATTTACCGGGCAAATTTTACCTTTCGGGCAGTGGCAGTTCCGGCTGGGAAGCACCAAGTAGAGTTTGTTTATAATCCAAAATCTTTTAAATTAGGTTTAATAATTAGCGCTATATCTCTTCTTGTTTTAGGGGTGCTTTGGGGAATATATTTGATAGAGTATGCTAAATCAAAGAAAAACTGCTGCTGAACTGCATTGTCATGTTCCGCAGGATTATTACGAGAGAAGCATTAGGGTAAATCCTCTCCAAAGGTTTTGGCATTTTCAGAGATTTGCTCAGATTGCTAAAATTTGTCCTTCTGTTAAAGGAAGGGTTTTGGATATTGGTTCGGCCGATGGCACTTTTTCTAAAGTAATAGTAGATAAAACCGGAGCTAAGAAATTGCTAGGTATTGATATTAATAAACCTTCAGTTGATTATGCCAACCAGCGATTTAAGACAGATAAAAGGCTACACTTTAGAGTAGGTGATGCCATTGCTTTGCCTTTTGGAACTGAAACTTTTGAGGCGGTTTTTTGTCTTGAAGCGCTGGAGCATATCTATTCGCCATTGAAAGCGATTAAAGAAATGAAAAGAGTTTTAAAGAAGAATGGTTATGTGGTTTTACTGGTTCCAACTGACAGTTTGCTTTTTCGGATAGTTTGGAGCGTGGTGTTAAAAACTTGGGGAAAGCATTGGCAAGACACTCATGTCAATAGTTTTACGAAAGATAAACTGTTGGTTTTACTGAAAAAAGTTGGTTTTTTAGTCGAATTAAATTACACCTTTTTGTGGGGTATGTTGCGAGTCGTTCGCGCTAGAAAAGTTGCCTAAAAATTACTGTTTGCAAAATAAATTGACAAAGAATATACTTAAGCTTATGAACAAAACGAAAACTAAAGCCTCCTCTCAAAAAATTAAAAGAGTTGCTAAAGCTTCTTCAAAAACTCAAACAGAAGAAGCTGGTCAAGAAATTGTCTCTACCTCTCCCATAGTTCCCAAAAACAAGAAGTTAAATACAGTTTTAATGGTGGTTTTGTCTGTTTTGGTTCTTGTTGGTTTAGGCTATTTGTTTAAAGACAAATGGTTAGATAAAGTGGTCGTGGCTATGGTTAATGGCCGGCCGATTTCTCGTTTGGAACTGAATCAAAGAATGACTTCCATTTATGGTAAAGAGACGCTAGAAAATTTGATTGTGGAGAGACTGATTTCTGATGAGGCGGCCAAGAATAAAGTGATTGTATCAGAAAAAGAGATTGACGATGAAGTAGCGAAAATTGTGGCCAGTTTGGGAAATGGGGCTAAAATTGAGGATATTTTGGCAATGCAAGGAATGACGATGAAAGATCTGCGTCAGCAAATTAAGCTTAAATTGCAGGTGAACAAAATTTTGGGTAAAGATATTAATATTACTGATGAAGAGATTAAGAAATATCTTACTGATAATGCCAGCACCTTAACGGCGACTGATGAAGCTGGCAAGAAGCAGGAAGCGAAAGAAGCTCTCTTTCAGCAGAAAATAAGTGAGAAAATTCAATCTTGGATTGGTGGCTTGGAAAAGGGTAATGTGATTCGTTTTCTGAAGTAAGACATTGATTTTGGTACAATTGATTCATGAATGCTTCTGTTGTTGTGACCAGCTGGAACAGCCGGTTGCTGTTAGAGAGGAATTTACCTCGTATCATTAAAGCCGCTGACAATCCTGTCAATAAAATTAAAGAAATTTTAGTGGTCGATGACTACTCTAGCGACGATTCAGTCGATTTTGTCCGCCAAAAATTTCCTCAAGTAAAGGTAGTCTCTCAGCCTAAAAATTTTGGGTATGCTCGAACTTGCAATACGGGCGTAAATTTAGCTAAAAACGAGCTGGTGGTTATTTTAAATGCTGATGTTATTCCGGCAGAAGATTTTTTGGCGGCAGTTTTGCCCATTTTTGCCAACAGACAAATTTTTGCTGTTTCTTTTAATGAAGGGCAATTTGGCCCCGGTAAACTTGTTTGGCGGGAAGGTTTTTGGGAAATTCAAGCGACTGCCGTGGCAAAAGAAACTTCGGAAACAGATTGGGCCAGCGGCGGCAGTTCGATTTTTCGGAAAAAATATTGGCAGAAACTAGGAGGAATGAATGAACTTTTTCTCCCTTTTTACTTTGAAGATGTTGATTTAGGATTAAGAGCCAAAAAGGCTGGATTTATTTGCCTTTGGGAACCTCAGGCTAAGGTGGAGCATAAGCACGAAGCAACAATTAATCAGGAAAATTTTCGAAAATTTAAAAATTGCCAAAATATCGCTCTGATTAAGGAAAGAAACCATCTATTGTTAACCTGGCAAAATATTAGCGGTTTTTCTTTATGGCAGGCGCATCTTAAGGGCTTATCCAGAAGATTATTTCAACATCCGACTTATATTAGGGTAATATTTGCCGCTTTGATTAGAAGTTTAACATTCAGTCTAATCTAAAAGGCAAAATGATTTACTTGTCCATAATTATTATTAATTACAATACTCAAAAAATTCTAAAAAAGTGTTTAGAGAGCCTTGAGGTCAATGCGGGCGAAGTGCCGGGAGAAGTTGAGATAATTGTTGTTGACAACGGTTCAACAGATGGAAGTGTAGAATATTTAAGACAGCTAACAAGACGAGGAGTTAATGAGTTAAAACAAAATAATAAACGCGTAAACTTGTTAACTCGTAATAAAATAACTATAAAACTTATTGAGAATAAAGAAAATTTAGGTTTTGCTAGGGCGGTAAATCAAGGCATTAAATTGGCTAAGGGCGAAAATATCCTTCTTTTAAATTCAGATACAATGGTTCAGAAAGGTTCTTTAGTTGATCTTCTTAATTTTGAAAAAGAAAAATATCCAACAGTTATTGGCGCCAGACTTTTAAATCCTGACGGGTCAATTCAACCCTCTTGTTTTAATCTGCCAACAGTTTGGCGGGCGGTAAGGGAATATTGGTTGGGTCAAAAAGGCGCTTTTGCTAAATTTTTTCCCAAAGGAGAAAAGCCAGTTGAAGTGGAAGCGGTGGTGGGTGGAGCAATGCTAATTCCTCGAAAAATAATTGAAAAAGTTGGTTTTTTTGATGAGCGGTATTTTATGTATTTTGAGGATTTGGATTATTGCCGCCGCGTTAGAAAGGCAGGGTTTAAAATCTATTATTTGCCGAAATCGGAGATAATTCATGAACATGGCGCCAGCGGTAGAAAGTTGGCTGATGAAAAAAATCAATGGCGGCGGCTAATTCCCTCAAGCAAAATTTACTACGGGATTTTGAGACATTGGTTGATAACCTTTGTCATTAAAACAAGCAATGTTTTATGTTCAAATTTAAAAGAAAATTATTGATTATTTTGCTTTTAGGGGTGGGTTTTTTCTTTAAGGCATATTTTTCTGTCTTTGTTAATAAAGGCGATATTTTGGCCATTGCGGAATGGAGTAAATCTCTGTATGAGCAGGGGATAAAAGGCTCTTATTTTCGCGAGGGTTGGGTTTATTCTTTTCCCACTCAGCCGCCGATAGTAATGTTGGCCTACTGGATATCCGCTTGGCTTTATGTTCATCGCTACTTTTTGGTTGTCTTACATAACTGGTTTAGAATTCCTCCGGCAACAATTCTAGTTTGGCTGGCCAAAAATCCTCTTTTTTTTGTTAAACTTTGGGGGATATTAGCTGATTGTTTGAGCGCTTTAGTGGTTTATTTGGTTTTGAAAAAATTAAAGAAGCAAACTTTGGCTTTATGGGCAATGATTTTTTTATTGTTTAACCCAATACCCTTTTTTGTCAGTTCTGTTTGGGGGCAAATTGATATTTTAGGGGTGATATTAGCCTTTTTGGCCTTTCTTCTCTTAATGTTTAATTCATTACTGATTTTATCGCCGATATTGTTAACTTTAGGAGCAATGATAAAACCGACAGTTTTTGTTTTAACTCCACTTTATTTTTTCTGGGTGATCAGGATGTTTTTTAATTCCAAGGGAAAGAATGTTATTTTTTTTCAGTTTTTGTTGGGCGGGTTTTTGTCGATTTTGATTGTTTTAACTTCTTTTATTCCTTTTCTTAATCACAGAGAATCTTTTTTTAAGCAGATTAATTCCATTGTGTCTCGGCGGATTCTTCCTTCAGCCAAAGGAACCAGCAAGGTTGCCACTTCGGCTTTTACTTTTTTTACTATTTTTTACCAGATTGACAAAACTCCTGGCAGCCAAAAACTGGCTTTTTTAAGTCTTGATCAAATTGGAAATTTATTTTTTCTCATAATTATTATCACCTTAGCGATTATGATTATTTCTGACTTTCGAAAGAAGAAAAATTTTTCAGAAGAACTCACCGATCTTTGTTTTTGGGCCTATTTTCTTTCTGAAGGAATTTTCTTGTTTAAAACCGACATGGCTGAGCGATATTTTCTGCCAGGGTTTTTATTTCTTTTTTTGCTTTACTTTTTGGCTAATTCTCAAAAAATTAAATTGGCTATTCTTACTCAATTTTTTGTTTGGTTTATCAATTTAGTTAGTTCTTTTTATATGCGCGATGTTCATTTTTTTCAGGTTTTGTTCAGAGAAAACGGTTATTTAGGTACCAGGATTTTTTCCCTGTTAAATGTATTTGTTTACTTTTATATAATTAAGACCTACAAAGGCTGGCAAGCACTGGCGACAACAATAAGAGCTAATTTTAATTTAAAAAAATATAAAAGAAATTACGGCAACATTTCGTAAAAATAAACTTGATCTGTTTTGCCATTTTTTTGGGTTGCTCGAGAAAAACTCTTGATTAATTTCAGGTTTTGATTTTCGAGAGAAGAAGAATTTTCCCGCAATGAGAGCAGAAACACTTTATTATTAGCAAGATCGCCCTCAAGATCGTTGTAACTGTCATGAAGATTACCATATTTTTTTAGCAAGAATTGATGTTTTTCTTTTTGGAGCATGAGATTAATATAATCCGGTTGTCCCCAAAAAGAATCCACGGCTAAAACAACTTCTGAGGTTTGGAGCTGATTTTTCAAATATTGAATAACCTCTTGAACTCCAATTCCTGAAAGACTGCTTTCATAGAGATAGTGGCGATCTTCAGGATGCCAAAATGCGTATTGAGCATTACCTGAAATTCTATAAGAAAACCACAGCAAGGGTGTAAAGATTGAAATGATTGCAATAATATTAAGCCTTTTATTCTTGATTGATTTTGTTATTTCCTTCAGTCCATAAGAAGCTGAAATTATTATGAAAGGCACGACTGGGAAAAAATATCTTGAAGCGGGTATTTTAGAGACAAAAAATATTCCAGAGAAAACAAAAGTTCCTGTCAGAAAGAAAATTAGGCCGTTAAAATTTCTTTTTTGGGCGATTTTAAAAAGAGAAAAAGCAGTAAGGATAAGAACAGGAATAGTAATGTAATGGAAAAAATAGCCAGAAACCAAGGGCAAATGCTTTAGATAAGCCAGATTAAATGGATTTTGAAGAACTTCACGCGGAGAGTAAGTTAATAATTTTTCTTTTTCCGCGATGTTAAGAAAAAAGCGAGATGAGGCAGTTTTAAACGCGGTTAAAACTTCAGAATAGGTTAACCAGGAAAATATTCCAAAAAGAAGGACTAAAGAGCTTTTTTTAATGTTTTTGAAATTTTTTAAGATTTGCAAAAAGAGAATTAAGAAAATTGAAAATAAGTAAATTTTGGCGGAAGACTTGGTCATAAAACCCAAACCCAGAATTATTCCAGTTAATGAGCCGATAAAAATTTGCCGGAAAATATTTTTGATTGAGAATTTAAGGTCGAGAGAATAGACCGCGAGAGTAATTGCCGCCATGCCCCCAAAAAACTTGCAAAGAGTCAGCAAAAGCCATTCGTTCAATAAATTGAGCATAAGGAATCAAGGCGTATAGAGGCAAAAAAATAAAAGCAGTTTTTTGATCAAACAACTTCTTGGTTAACCACCAGCCCAAAAGCATGGTTCCCAGTCCAGCAACTTCAGAAATAAAACGCGCGGCAATTAGCGGCTGACTGAAGTAATCGTAAAAAAAAGAAATTATCCAAAAATACAAAGGCGTTTTTCCGTCCTGCATAGGCAAATAAGCTAGGTTACGGTTAGTTTTAAACATGTAACCCCAATTAACATAAATTGCCTCATCTAGATAAACAGGAACGCTTAAAAGATTTTTAGTTCTAATAACGAGAAAAAACCCTGAAGCTATTACCAAAAAAATATTGCGGATAGGCAAGGATGCTTTTTAAAAAATCTTTTTTCTTTAATTTCATTCTTAAGTTCGCTTAGATTTAATTACAGTTATAATATATTGTAATATAGGAATTGGCAACAGGAGTTTAATGTCTAAAGTAAAAATTATATTTCTGACCTTTTTTTTGGGAGTTTTAATATCAGGAATTTTTCTGACTAAGCAATTTTGTACTGGCGGCGGGAATATGGTTAGGTGTTTGGCTTTTGGCCCTGTGTTTTCTTTTAAAGTTGGCAGGGAAAAGCTGGCCGGTCTTTTAATTTTTGGCGATTTTGATCAAGCCAATTGGCATCTAACTTTAGGAAGAAAGAGATTGACGGAAGCAGAAAGTCAGATTAAGGTAGGAAATCAAAAACTGAGTTTAATCTTAATAAAAAAGTCTTTAACTGAAACTCAAAAAGCAACTCCATATCTTTTAGCAGCTCGAAAAAACGGAGAAGATGTTAACTTTTTGATAAATGCGAGAAAAGATTTGATTTTAAGGCAAAAAGATTTTTTGTCGAAAATTCACGATTTAGAATTAACTACATTTTTAAACGAAAATCTTCCAATACTGTTGCCGGAAAAATGAAGAAAATTCGATTAATTATTATTGGGGCTTTCTTGGTTAGGTTATTTTTAATTTTTGGACCCTATCATCCCGATTTAGGGAATCATCTTGATTGGGGAAATCGGTTTTGGCAATATGGTCCTAAGAATTTTTACACGGCCAATGTTTGGTCAGTTTCTTGGCCAAATCAGCCTCCGGGAACCATGTATCTTTGGGCAGGGCTTAGCCAAATAAATCGTTTTGTGCAAAATTTTGCTTGGTATCTTAATCTAAAATACCCAATTTTTCCTTCAAAGCTTATTCCTTGGCTAAATAATCACTTTTATTCAGGATTGGTTAAGTTACCCTCGGTTTTGGCGGAATTAGGAATTGGTTTTTTGCTTTATCTTTTAGCTTTAAGGCTTGGTATGTCATCAAAAAAAGCTTTAATAGCAGGAGCTTTATTTTTATTCAATCCGGCGATGATTTACAATTCGGCTGTTTGGGGACAAACTGATGGTTTAATTAATTTTTTTGCTCTGCTTTCTATTCTTTTGATTTTAGAAGATAAATTTTTTTGGGGAATTTTAGCTTTTGGCTTTTCTTTATATTTTAAAATGTCGCTTTTGATTTTTGCCCCTTTATTGTTAATACTATTGTTAAGTCGAAAAATAGTGATTTGGAAAATTCCTTTGTATTTTCTAGCTGTTTTTTTTATTTTTGTTGGTTTATCGCTTCCTTTTTCTACTGGCAACCCTTTGATTTGGTTTTTTACTCTTTATAAAGACAAAGTTTTGGGTTCTCAAGGCAATATGCTTACGGGAAATGCCTTTAATCTTTGGGCAGTTATCTTTGGCATTGATTTAGCTAGAAATGACAAAGGCAGTTGGTTGAATATTTCTTTTCGTCTTTGGGGATATCTAGCTTTTGGAGCAGCATATTTGGCGATTTTAATTAAAAACTTCAAAGCTAAATGGAGGCAACGAGAGTTTTTCTTGTCTTTTATTCTGATTGCCTTTTCCAGCTTTTTGCTAATGACCAATATGCATGAACGATATCTTTATCCGATTTTTCCTTTTTTGGCTTTACTTTCCGTTATATCTGAAAGATTTTTAATTTTTTACCTTGTTTTGTCAATAATTCATGGACTTAATTTATATTATCTTTGGTATTATCCGCGGCTTAATTTTCTTCAAAACTTTTTGAACAGTTACCAAGGATTAGTACCTAGAATTTTGTCGGGCATTTTAATTTTTATCTATGGAAGGCTTTGGTTTTACCTTTTTAGAAGTCAAAAAGTTCCAAAAAATGCTAAAATAGTATTATCCAAATGAAAAAAGAGTTTTTATTTCTCTTATTCTTGATCTTTTTGGCTTCGATTTTTCGTTTTTGGGGATTAGATAGGGTTCCGCCAGGGCTGTTTGGAGATGAAGTGGATGTTGGGTATCATGCTTATTCTTTGCTAAAAACCGGCAAAGATTATTTAGGTCAGCCTTGGCCAGTTTATCTTCATTCGCTAGCAGAGTGGAGAGCCCCTCTTTTTATTTATTCAGTTATTCCCTCGGTGGCTGTTTTTGGCTTGAATGAGTGGGGTGTTAGAGTACCGGCGGCTTTTTGGGGAGTTTTAGATGTGGTGGTTGTCTTTTTTTTGGTTAAAGAATTATTTGCGGAGACAAAATTAGCTTTTTTAACTGGTTTGTTTTTGGCAATTTCTCCTTGGCATCTTCAATACAGTCGAGCCGCTTTCGAGGTAACATTGCTGTTATTTCTTTTTTTGGCTGGAGCGCTTTTTTTTATCAAAGGGCTGAAAAAACCGATTTTCTTTATTTTTTCAGCGATTTTTTTTGCTTTGGCTCCTTATACCTACAGTACTGGCAGCCTATTCCTTTTTTTGATTGCGATAGCCTTAGTTTTTATCTACCGGCGAGAAATCTTTAAAATTGGTTTGAGTAATAAATTTGTTCTATTCTCTCTTCTTCTTTTTTTCGTCATGCTTTTTCCAATTTGTCGAAAGATTTTGTCAGGAGAAGCGGTGGCGCGGTTTAATTATCTTTCTGTTTTTCAGGATCAAAAACTAATCGAACAAATTAATTTGGCCAGAGTTGAAAGTTTATCTGATTCTAAACAGATAAATCAAGTCAGCTGGATTGAAAAATTGAATCATAATCGGCCACTTATTTGGTTGAAAACAATTGGCAATAATTATTTAGAGGCTTTTTCAACGGAATTTTTATTTGTTAAGGGAGATCCGAATCAAAGACAGTCTGTGGGAATTATGGGAGAAATGTATTGGGTGGATTTGATTTTTTTAATTGCGGGTTTTTGGTATTTACTGAAGCGTAAAGATCAAGCTGGATTTTTGGTTCTGATTTGGTTGTTTTTAGCCCCAATAGCTTCTTCACTAACACGCGATGGAGGCAATCATGCCACTCGTTTGATTCTCATGTTGCCGGCACTGATGATTATTTCCGCTTGCGGAGTGGTTTTTTTACTTTCCACTTTCTGGGGCAGGAAATATATTTTGCCAATTTTAAGTCTTTTTTTAATTTTTAATTTTTGTTTTTATCAGCATTATTACTGGATTCACTACCCGCTTAATTCATGGCTTTGGTGGGATATTGGTTATAAAGAGCCAATGAAATATATTAAAAATCACGAAAAGGATTATCAGATTGTGGTTATAAACGATACTTTCAATCATTCTCTCCTTCATTTTCTCTTTTGGACGGCTTATCCGCCGGAAAAGTTCCGGCAAGAATTTAAAGGCGATACCTTTCAAAAAGATATTTTACCGGGAATTGACGGCTATCGGTTAGGAAAGTACTACTTTGGATCCATGAGCCAAGAAACCAAAGCGAAAATGGCTTTCGTTAAAGTGATAAAACCTGGAATGCTTTTCTTTGCTTCCCAAAGAAATGATATTGGCGGAAATTGGGATTGGCGAACCGATCGACCCAATGAAATAAAATTGATTATGGCCGAAACAGATCCTAAAGGTTTTCCTCTGTATTATTTGATTACTCACCAATGAAAACAACCAAAAAAAAGTTTCAAGAGTTTGTTTTTTTAAGCCTGATTTTTCTGTTGGCTTTGTTTTTAAGAGTTTATGGTTTAGCAAAGTATCCTTGCGGCTTTACGCCGGATGAAGCGGCTCAAGGATATACGGCTTATTCTCTTTTAAGGACCGGCAGAGACGAGTGGGGGGTAAAATTGCCACTTAGTCCTCGCTCATTTGGTGATTTTAAGGCACCTTTATATACTTATTTAGCGGTTTTAAGTGTGGGAGTTTGGGGTTTAAATGAATTTGCGGTTCGGCTCCCAAATGCTTTTTTGAATAGTCTGACGGTATTGGTGGTTTACTTTTTGGTTAAAAAATTGTTTACGGAAGATAATCTTGGGCAAAAGCAAAATCAGTTTTTGGCTTTGGCGGCTTCTTTGCTTTTAGCCATTAACCCTTGGCATATCAGTCTTTCTCGAGGTGCTTTCGAAGCTAATTTATCTTCTTTTTTTCTACCGTTGGGTGTTTGGCTTTTTCTTGAAGGATTAGAACAGCCTTGGGTTTTAGTTCTTAGTTCTTTAATTTTTGGTTTGAATCTTTTTACTTACCACAGTGCCAAAATGATTACCCCGTTGGTGATTTTCTTTCTTTTGATTTGGAAAAGAAAGACAGTTTGGAGAATCGTGAGACTAAAAAAAATGGCTGTTGCTACCGCGCTGTTAATTTTTTTGACTGACTTGATTTTAGTTGCTTTCGGTTTTCTTTATGGAGCTGGAACTCGAGTCAGAGATATCGGTATTTTTTCAGGCGGCGGTCAGATAGTGGCTGATCGGCAATATCTCGCAATAATTTCCGGATTGCCCAAAGTTGTCTCTCGAGCTTTCAACAATAAAGTTCTTTTTGCTTTGGAGGAGTTTGTCAACAATTACTTTTCTTATATTTCTCCTCAATTTTTATTTGTCCAAGGGGCGGGAGAGGCCACTTACGGCATGATTCCAGGAGTAGGATTGCTTTATCTTTGGGAATCAGCTTCAGTGCTTTATGCTTTTTATTTAATTTTAAAGGAAAAAAGTTCTCCGCTTCTCTTTTTAGGTTTTTGGGTTTTAACAGCGCCTTTTCCTGCTTCTCTCTCTAGAGGAGTGGGTTTCCACGCTAATCGCGTAGCTGTGATGATGCCGGCAATTCAGATTATTTCTGCTTATGGTTTGATCAAGATTTTTAATCGTCTTCGGAAAATTATTTCTTTTAGATTTCTTGTTTTTACCTTTTGCTTACTTCTCTTTTTTTCCTTTTTTCATTTTTTAGAAATCTATTTCTATCAAGCTCCCAAAATTAACGCTCCTAAGATGTTTTATGGTTGGCGGGAGACCAGTCAATTTTTGCGAGGAAATGAAGATAAATACCAAATGATAGTGTTTAGTAAGAATTTTTCTGAACCACAGGCCTATCTTATGTTTTATTTATCCATGAATCCTTTGATGGTTCAGGCTCAAACAGGCAAGTGGCGGGATTACGAAAATAAAGGCTTCTTGTTTGTTGACCAATTGCCAGAGTATAATTTGGGAAAATTTGTGTTTAGGAATTTTCATTTTCCAGAGGATAAAAAGCCAGGAATTTTATTTGTGGGAAGGGAAGAAGATTTTAATGGTGTAGTTGGAAAGGTGGAAAAGGTGATTTATTATCCGGGACCCGAAAAAAGAATAGCTTTCAAACTGGTCAGTTTTAACTAAAAGCTTGAATGGTTTTGAAAAAATATGCCTAGAAAAAAAATACCCAAGAAATTAAACCGGCACTTTAAGCGAAAAAAGAAAGAAAATGTGATTAATTTGGGTTCTAAAAATGCTAAGGAGCAGAAAAAACGCCGTCCGCTTTTTTGGTTGGAAAATCTTTTTTTATTTTTGATTTTAGTTTCGACTTTGTTTCTTCGAATTTATAAAGTTGCCGAAATTCCGCCGTCGTTGAATTGGGATGAAATTTCTCATGCTTACAATGCCTACAGTCTCTTTAAGACTGGAAAAGACGAATGGGGGGTAAGTTGGCCGCTGATTTTTCGGGCTTATGGCGATTACAAACTTCCACTTTATATTTATTTAACGGCTCCCTTGGTGGGATTTTGGGGGATTAATGCGCTGACAGTACGCTTGGTTTCAATTTTGGCTGGGGTGGGATTAGTGTTTGTGGCTTACTTAATAACTCAAAAATTATTTAATGATGAAAGAACGGCGCTTCTGGCGGCACTATTGACGGCAATTTCTCCTTGGAGCCTTTTTGTTTCTCGTGCCGCTCTAGAGGCCAATTTGGCCGCCTTTCTTTTTTCTTTAGCAGTTTTCTTTTGTCTAAAATGGTTAGATGATTTTGGGGAAAAATGGTTGGTTTGGGCAGCTTTTTTCTTTGGTCTTTCTTTTTATGCTTATAATTCAGCCCGTATTTTGACGCCGCTTTTTCTCTTACTAGTTTTGGCAATAATCATTAGAAAAAAAGTTAGTTTTAAAGCCTTGATTATTCCTTTTCTTTTGTTGCTGATTGCGGTTTTTCCGCTGGTGGGCCAGTTTTGGAATAAAAGTGCTATCGCTCGGTTTGGGTTAGTTTCTCTTGTTGATCAGGGGATGATAAACCGAATTATTTTGGCTCGTCAGGAATCAAAATTACCGCCCTTGCTTGTCCGCGCCTTTTACAATCGGCCAACTTTTTTTCTTGTTTCTGCGGCCCAAAATTATATAAGCAATTTTTCTCCTTTTTATTTGTTTTTCCAAGGTGGCAGTCATTATCAGTTTTCCCTGCCAGATCACGAATTGCTTTATTTAGTAACTGCGCCCTTTTTGTTGCTGGGAATGATTAAAGCTATTTTTAAAGGATCAACGGCCGAAAGGTTGATGGTGTTTTGGTTTTGGGCGGCGATTATCCCTTCCGCGATTACTAAAGACGCCCCCCATGTTTTGAGAACGCTTTTAATTTTGCCTTCGCCTATGATTTTAACTGCTTTAGGTTTAAAAGTTACTGGTAATTTTCTGAAAAAAGGCTCATTTTTGGGTGGCAAGTTGCTGGCTGGAATCTTTGTCTTTGCTGTTTTATTTAGTTTTTGGCGCTGGTGGCAGGACTATCAAACTCTTTATCCTCAAGTTTATAGCTGGGCTTGGCAGTATGGATATCGCGAAGCAGTTTTATTTATCAAACAACATTATTCTGAGTATGATCAGATTTTTATAACTAAAAGATATGGGGAGCCTCATGAATTTTTGTTGGCTTATTATCCTTGGGAGCCGGCAAAGTATCAAACAGACCAAACTAAAGTTTGGAATTACCATGCAAATTGGTATTGGATTGATGGTTTCGATAAATTTCATTTTTATAATGACTGGGAATTTTCAAATCTTAAGTGCAGAGAAAATTGTTTATTGATAGCTAGTCCGGGTAACTATCCTGAGGGATGGAGTAAAATAAAAACTATCAGTTTTTTAGATGGAAAACCAGCATTTGAAATACTTGAGCAAAACCAAAAGGTAATAAGTGATCAGTAAACGGTAGTTGACAGACGGTAAAGATTTGTGTTGAAACTCGTTTTAAGTTACTGATTGCTGATTGCAATAAAATGACGAAATTAACAAAACCATTAATTTTAAAATTTTTAATTTCAAGTATTTTTCTTTTGGCTCTTTTTTTAAGAATCTACAGACTAGACAAATATCCTACTGGTTTGCTTTGGGATGAAGCGGCTTTGGGCTATAATGCTTATTCCATTTTAAAAACTGGTCGAGATGAATATGGAGTTAGGTTTCCTCTAATTTTTAAATCTTTTGGTGATTACAAACCCGGTTTTTATATTTATTTGACAGTTCCCAGCGTAGCAATTTTTGGTTTAAACGAATTTTCGGTGAGATTGCCTTCCGCAGTTTTTGGCGGACTAACTGTTCTTCTCCTATATTTTTTACTGCGGGAAAAATCTCAAGAGAGGCTAGCTTTACTGGCCGCAGTACTGCTGGCAAGCAATCCGTGGCATTTAAGTTTTTCGCGCGGAGCTTGGGAGCTTAATTTAATGACTTTTGAGATAGTTTTGGGCCTTTGGTTGGCCATTAAAGCTTTGGAAAGTCAGAAAAATTGGTATCTTTATTTATCCGGCTTTTCTTTTATTTTGGCTTTATTTACTTATCAGTCAGCCAAATTGTTGGTCCCGGCCCTTATAGCGGGATTTGTTTTCTTTTATCGTCAAAAATTAAAAGCGCTTTCTTTGAAACCAAAAATTATTTTCAGTGCTTCATTTTTATCAATTTTTTTATTTTTTAATTTTCTTACTGTGGCTGGTGGTCAAGCTGGCCGGCTTAAGGTAATGAGCATTTTTTCTTATCCTCGAGCTAAAGAAGAGAGTTTAACTATTCAGGCGCAAGACAATGGCTCTACCTTTGACTGGCTGTTTTTCCATGAATCACCAGTTTTTTTTGTTCGTTCAATTCTTGGTCGCTACTTCAATCATTTTTCAGGGAAATTTTTATTCTTTTTGGGTGATTGGTCTAATCCGCGCAACGGAGTGGCTTATCACGGGCTTTTTTATTTTATTGATTTGATTTTTTTGATTTGGGGATTGAGAGTTCTTTTAGAAAAAAAACGCTCACCGTTGGAAAATTTTATGCTTTTTTGGCTGCTTTTAGCGCCTTTACCTTCAGCCGTTACTAGAGATATTATTTCATCTGTTCGATCTTTTACCCTGGTTATCCCTTTGGTTTTTATTATTGCTACAGGATTAGAAAGCAGTCTAGTTTTCTTTTCTGCTAAAAATAATTACCTTCAAATAGCTTTCTATTTTTTTCTAACAGTCTCTTATTTGTTTCTCTTTTTGCGTTTTGTTGATTATTATATGATTCATGATCCTTTCTATAATGCTCAAGATAGACTTTATGGTTACAAAGAAGCAATGGCTTATTTACAATCTCATTCTCAAGGAAAGGATAAAATTATTGTAACGACTAAATACGGTCAGCCTTATATTTTTTATTTGTTTTATACTCGATATGATCCGGCTCGATATCAAAAACAGGCTCACTTAGTAGAAAATACCAACGGTGATGTTGGTTATGTAGAGAGGATTGATAATCTTGAATTTCGTGAGATTTATTGGCCAGCCGATCGGGGAATAAAGAAGGCTCTTTTTGTGGGCGATGAATTTAGTTTACCAATTAATGATCTGTTGGGATATGAAGATCAATTTGTGATTACTCACGAAATAAAATACCCTAATGGCAATTTAGCCTTTAGAATAGTCGAAACAAAATAAGCAATAATGAAAAAAATTATTTTAATTGGTATTTTTGCTTTAGCTTTATTTTTGAGAATTTACAATCTTACCAACTACCCTAATGGTCTTAATGCCGATGAGGCGGCATTAGGCTATAACACCTATTCTTTGTTAAAAACTGGTCGAGATGAATTTGGGCACCCTTGGCCGATTAATTTTCAATCTTTCAACGACTGGAAGCCGGGTTTTTATGTCTATTTGACTATCCCATTTGTGGCAATTTTGGGTTTAAATGAATGGGCAGTGCGTTTGCCTTCGGCGATTTTAGGCAGTTTAACCATTGTGGTTTTTTATCTTTTGGTGAAAAAGATGTTTAAGAATAAAAGCCGCTTTTTTCCTTTGATTGCGGCTTTTTTGTTAGCAATTTCTCCTTGGCATTTACATTTTTCTCGCGGAGCTTGGGAAACGAATGTAGCCACTTTCTTTATGGTTTTGGGAGCTTATTTCTTTTTTTTAGCTTTAGAGAAACCTAGATATTACTTCTTTTCTGCCTTAAGTTTTATTCTTTCTATGTTTACTTATCACAGTGCTCGTGTCGTGGTTCCCTTGCTAGGATTGGGGATTTTTATCTTTTATGGAAAAAAAATTTTGGTAAAAGAAAATTTGCGCCAAATTATGGCCACCTTAACTTTGGGTATCTTTTCACTGGGAATTTTATTTTTTTCCCTAACTGGTCAAGCCGGAGTTTCTCGTTTTTCTGGGGTGGGGATTTTTGCCGATCAAGGCCCTTTTTGGCGGGTAAATGAAATGCGTGGCCAGCATGCTGAACCTTATTCATTATGGCCTAAAATTTTACATAACAAATTGCTAGAGTATTCTATTCAGTTTTTGGATAATTATTTGCGCCATTTTCAGGGCAATTTTCTTTTTATTTCTGGCGATGAAATTCAAAGAAACAAAGTGCCGGAGATGGGGCAGATGTATTTGCTTGAAGCGCCTTTTTTAATTTTAGGATTTTATTTCTTGTTGAAAAAAAGGCCCCAAAACTACCAATTTATTTTTTGGTGGTTGGCGGTGGCTCCCGTAGCTTCAGCTTTAACTTTTCAGTCACCTCACGCTATTCGGGCTTTGAATATGGTAATTCCTTTAATGATTATTACCGCTTACGGTCTAACTGAAAGTTTAGATTTTTTTCAAAAGAGACTTCCATTTATTTCCTCTCTTGCTGTAGGCTGTTTGCTGATGGCCTATATTTGGAACTTTAGTTTTTATTTACATCAGTATTATGTTCATTACCCGCAAACATATCCATACGCTTGGGAAGGAGGATTTCGAGATTTAGTTTCTTATATTCAAAGCCAAGAGAATCGTTTTGAAAAAATTTATGTTACCAATCATTACGACCAACCCTATATTTTGTTTGCCTTTTATTTAAAATATTCGCCAGAAAAACTGCAGAGAGAAGCCGTGCTGACTCCAAAAGATCAATATGGTTTTTCGACAGTCGCTCATTTTGGCAAATATTATTTTGGGCCGATTGACAGAAGAAAGTTGGCAGGAGAAAGAAATATCATGATTATTGGCGCGCCTGAAGAAATTCCTGAATCTGCTACAATAGTAGCAAGAATAGATTTGGCAGGAGCTGGAAAACCGGAAGTTTTTAGAATTGTTGAACAATAGAGACAGTGTTAATTTATGAAGGAAAAAAGATTTTTATCAGTTGCTTTGGCAACATATAACGAAGAACGTTGTTTGGCTGATTGCCTCAGAAGCGTAAAAGAGCTAGCTGAGGAAATTGTGGTGGTTGATGGTTCTTCAACTGATCAAACAGTAAAAATAGCTAAGGATTTCGGAGCCCGGGTGATTGTTACCACTAATAAACCGATTTTTCATCTTAATAAACAACAGGCGATAGACGCATGTCGAGGTGATTGGATATTGCAGTTAGATGCGGATGAGATAGTTACTCCCGAATTGGCTACGGAAATTAAAGCAGTGATAGCGGCCGATCGGCCCCAGCCAGTGGCTTATTGGCTTAAGCGGCGAAAAATGTTCTTAGGCCGCTGGATTAAAAAAGGCGGCCAGTATCCCGATCCTGTAATCAGGTTGTTTAAAAAAGGAAAAGCTTATTTACCTTGTAAAAGCGTTCACGAACAAATGGTAGTGAACGGCGAAGTAGGTTGGTTAGATAATCCCCTTTTGCATTTACCGACACCCAGTTTTTCAGTTTATTTAATCAAAGATAATCGTTATTCAACTCTAACTGCAAATGAGCTTTTGAAAAACAATGTACCTTTAGGAGTCGTTGGCGCTTTCAAGTATCTTTTTTGGAAGCCGTTGGAAACTTTTCTTTCTCTATTTATTCGTCACCGTGGCTATTTGGATGGCTTGCCTGGTTTTGCTTTTGCTTTTTATTCTGGCTTGCACTACATGAGTGCTTACTTAAAATATTGGGAAATGAAGCAAACTGGCCAAAATACAACCGAAAAAGATTGGGTTTAATTTTATGATAAAAGTGGGTTTTGACACCAGAGTTCTGTATGGGCCCAGTGGGGCAAGGGGTATTGGCAAATACGCTTCTCAGCTTTTGACTGCTTTGAAAAAAAAACACGAAATAAGGGTAGTGGAATTAGGAAAAGAAACGATGCCGGTAGATTTAATTCATTATCCCTTTTTTGATTTTTTCTTCTTAACTTTGCCCTTGATTAAAAAAAAGCCAACTGTAGTGACGATTCACGATTGTACGCCCTTGATTTTTCCGGAAAAATATCCTGCCGGAATCAGAGGAAAAATAAAATTTTTAATTCAAAAAACAGCTTTAAGAAATGTTTCCGCGGTGATTACCGATTCAGAAAATTCTAAAAAAGATATTATTCGTTTTTTAGGTGTTCCTGAAAATAAAATTTATGTCATATACTTGGCGGCAGATTCACGGTTCCGAAAACTGCCGGCAGTCAATAAGCAGTTGTTGGTAAAATATGATTTGCCGCCCAAATTTGCTCTTTATGTGGGAGATGTGAATTACAATAAAAACTTGCCAAATTTAATCCGTGCTTTTGCTAGTCTTAAAAGAAAAGATCTTTATTTAGTTTTAGTTGGTAAAGCATTTGAAAATAAAAATTTGCCTGAGGTTGAAGAATTGCTTTCTTTGATTGATAAATTAAATCTAAAAGAGAAAGTGAGGATATTGGGTTTTATTGAAGATCAAGACTTAGTGAAAATTTATAATTTAGCTCAAGTTTTTGTTTTGCCTTCTTTATATGAAGGCTTTGGCTTGGGAATTTTAGAAGCCATGGCTTGCGGCTGTCCGGTTTTAACTAGTCAAACTTCTTGTTTGCCAGAGGTAGCCGGAAAAGCGGCGGTTTTGGTTAATCCTTACTCTATAAAAGAAATTGTTGAAGGAATTGAAAAACTTACAGAGGACAGCTCGCTAAAAAATAAACTGATTAAAGAAGGTTTAGTGCGAGCCAAAAAATTTTCTTGGGAAAAGACAGCTGAAGAAACGATTAAAGTTTATCAGAGTGTTTTAAATTAACCGAATAAGCAAAATGAATAAAAATAAATCATTTTTTTCTTCAAGTGTTTTAAGATTTGTTCTAATTTCTTATTTTGTTTGGCAAATGGCTTTGATTTTAATTTCCCTTATTTCTTCTAGGATTATTTTACCTAGAAACGGTTATCGTTATTCTCAATTTACCCAAACGGCTCCTGAATATCTTTTAAGTCGGGCAAATTTTGACGGCTATCACTATCTTTTAATAAGTCAAAAAGGCTATGGTGCTTATCAACAAGCATTCTTTCCTATGTACCCTCGACTGATTAAATTTCTCAGTCCTTTTTTAAAAAATGAATTATTTGCTGGTTTGGTAATTTCCAATGTTTGCTTTTTATTTTCCTTGTTTCTTTTTTATGAACTTATTTGTTTGGATTATAAAGAAGATACGGCTAAAAAAGCCCTCATATTTTTAATGATTTTCCCGACTTCTTTCTTTTTGGGTGCAGTTTATACAGAAAGCCTGTTTTTATTCTTAATTTTGGGGAGTTTTTACGCGGCTAGAAGAGGAAAATGGTGGCTTGCGGGCATTTTGGGCGGTTTGGCTTCATATACTCGAATTGTTGGCATATTGATTTTTCCAGCTTTAATATTTGAATGGTATGAAAAGAATAAATTTGAAAATTTAAAAATAAAAATTAAAAATTTTTTTCCTTTATTTTTGATCCCTTTAGGACTTCTTTATTATATGAATTATTTGCGGCAAAATTATAAAGATCCGCTTTTGTTTGTTCATGTTCAATCTTATTTTGGCGCAAACAGAAGCAATGGAAAGATAATTTTGCTCTATCAGGTTTTTTGGCGCTACTTGAAAATGGTGTTGACCACTAAAATTGACATTCTTTATTTTACGGTTTGGCTGGAGTTGTTAACAGCTTTAGGTTTTATAGCTTTGCTGATTTTGGCTTTTAGAAAAAAAATGAGGACTTCTTATCTTGTTTTTGGTTCTTTGGCTTTTGTTCTTCCCACTCTTTCCGGCACTTTTTCTTCTCTTCCTCGTTATGTCTTGGTTTTGTTTCCGGCTTTTATTTATTTGGGAATGATTAAAAGTAAATTAATTCAATTTGGACTTTGGGTGATTTTTGGTTTGCTTTTAATTATTTCAGCCGCTTTATTTTATCAAGGATACTGGATTGCATGATTAAAAAAGCTTGTCTTCTCTGGAATAATTTTCTTTTAAAAGGCAGTCTGATTGTTTTTTTAGGATCGATGGCGGCTAATGCCGGCGCTTATGTTTTCCATTTATTAATGGGAAGAATGTTGGGGCCGGAAAATTATGGATTACTGGAAAGTTTACTTTCTTTTTTTTACTGGCTGGGTGTGCCAGCTAGTGTTTTGGCTATTATGGTAGTTAAATATGTCTCCCAAAATAAAGGATGCTCAAAAGAAGTTTCAGAAATAGTCAGCCTTTTTTTTAAAAAGACTTCGGCGGTGGGTTTAGTTGTTTTGTTTCTTTTTTGCGTGTCTTATCCCTTTTTAAAGACTCTTTTTAAGATTAATTCTTTTTCTTTGATTTTGGGTTTGGGGATTGCTTTTTATTTAAGTCTTCTTTCGACCGTTTTGAGTTCTTCGCTTCAAGGAATTATGGAATTTTTCCGTTTAAGTACTGCCTCCGTGCTGGGTTCTTTTTTTCGTCTGATTTTTTCAGTAGCGGCTGTTTGGATAGGCTGGAAGATTGGAGGAGTGATTTGGGCGTTGGCTTTCTCTAATTTGGTTTTGTTTTGGGTGGTTTGGAAAATGCTTCAAGGTAAAATTTCTTTGAACTTTAGCCAGAAGAGTGAAATAGATTTGGTCAAAGGAATAAAAAAATTTGGTCTTGCGGCTTTTTTTTCTTCTCTTTCGCTCACTTCTTTTTTTACTGTGGATATTATTCTGGCCCGATATTTTCTTACGCCTTTAGAGGCCGGAAAATATGCTGCTTTGTCTATTTTTGGCAAAATAATTTTTTTTGCTTCCAATTCTGTGGTGGCAGTCATGTTTCCAATGATTTCTGAAAGATATGCTCAAGGAAAAAATTACCGGAAAATATTGATTTTAAGCTTTCTTTTAGTGGCTGGCATTTCTACAGCCATTATGGGTATTTATTTCTTTTTTCCTAATTTGATGGTTCAACTTTTATATGGTCAAGAATATTTAAGCATTATTCCCAATTTATTGCCCTTTGCTGTTTTCGCTTCTCTTTATTCTTTAGGCTATCTTTGGGTTAATTTTTATCTTTCAATTTCTGAAACAAAGATAGTTTTTCTTACTCTTTCAATTGCTTTTTTGCAGATAATTTTTATTTTTTTTCATCACCAAAGCATTACAGAAATTATAGTGGTCAATATTTTTTCCATGATCTTGCTCTTGGCTGGTCTTTTAAGCTACTATTTTAAAATTAAGAAAGAGAAAATGCTAATCGCTAAACTTAATATTTTAGATCAGCCTAGTCTATGAAGGAAAATTTACTTTCGGTAATTGTGCCGGCATATAAGCAGGAAAGAACTATTGTTAAAGATTTGCAAAAGATTGAATTGACATTACAACAAGCAAATTTAGCTTATGAAATAATTTGCGTTGTTGATGGAATGGCAGATAAAACATATGAGAGAGCGAAAAAAGTCTCTTCTTCAAAAATTAAAGTTGTTGGCTATCAAAAAAACTGTGGCAAAGGTTATGCTGTCCGTTATGGAATGGCTCGAGCAAAGGGAGATCTGATAGCTTTTATAGATGCCGGAATGGATATTAGTCCTCAGGCAATTTCTATGTTGCTGGAGCATATGAAATGGTATAACTCCGATGTTATTGTCGGTTCAATTAGACATTCAGCTTCTAAAGTTATTGGTTATCCTTTTAGCCGAAAAGTTTACAGTTTAGGTTATCATTTTTTAACAAGAATTCTTTTTGGCTTAAGAATTACTGATAGTCAAAGAGGAATTAAAATTTTTAAAAGAGAAGTTTTGGAGAAAGTTCTTCCTCGATTGCTGGTTAAAAGATACGCTTTTGATATTGAAATGCTGGCGGTGGCTTCACGATTAGGTTTTCGCCGGATTCATGATGGGCCGGTGGAAATGGATGCTCGGAAGTTTAAATATTCAAGCGTTAAAACCTCCACGATTTTCGAAATGCTGTTAGATACTTTAGCGGTTTTTTATCGGTTGAAAATTCTTAAATATTATGACAGTAGAAATAAAAGAAAATGGGTTTACGATCAGGAATTAGATATGAGAGTAAATATAGGATAAGATTATTTATTAACAAATTATTTCTTAGTAAGTTGCCTTGAAAGAGAAAGTTTTATTTTCCATTATTATTCCTGTCCGGACGATTACGCCTTATGTTCGGGAAACAGTGGCTCACTTAAAGCGCCAAACAGAGAAAAATTTTGAAATTATTATTGTGACCGATAAACCCGAAAAACTGACAGGAGCGAGAATAATTGCCAGCCTTGAACCCACGCCGGCTTATAAAAGAAATTTGGGAGCTAAAGCTTCTAAAGGACAGATTTTAGCTTTTTTGGATGATGATGCTTATCCGGATTCCCGCTGGCTGGAAAATGCCGCCAAAATTTTTAACGAGGAGCCAGTGGCGGCGGTTTGCGGGCCAGCTTTAACTCCGCCCACAGACAGTTTGCGGCAAAAGGCATCTGGCTGGGTTTGGGCTAGCCCTTTAGGCAGCGGCGGGGCGGGTGTTTGCCGCAATCGCCGTTTACCGCGAAGAGAAGTAGATGATTTTTCTTCGGTTAATTTTTTAGTCAGAAAAAGTGATTTTTTAGCCATAGGAGGATTTAATGTTAATCATTGGCCTGGGGAAGACACAAAACTCTGCCTTGATTTAGTAAAAATGGGTAAAAAAATTATTTATGATCCTAAAGTTTTGGTTTACCATCACCGTCGAGCAGTTTTTTTACCTCATTTAAAACAAATTAGTCGCTACGCTCTTCGCCGCGGTTATTTTGCTCGGGTTTTTCCAGAAACTTCTTTTCGAATTGGTTATTTTCTACCTTCGTTTTTTACATTTGGCCTTTTAGGCGGATTGGTAATGATTTGTTTGATTCCTTGGCTGAAAATTATTTACTTTTCTTCTCTGGCGGTTTATTCTTTACTGCTGTTGGCAACGGGTTTTGAAGTTTGGCAGAAAGAAAGAAATTGGCGCTTGGCTTGTTTAGTGATGATAGCAATTGTTGCCACCCATTTAACTTATGGTTTTTTATTTCCTTGGGGTTTTATTCAAAAGAAGCTAAAAACAGTTCCTCGCCCTGTCGATCAAAAGAAAAAAGTTTATTTGGGAGGATAATTAAGGAATTTTTTCCAGAATTTGAGCGGCATTTTTGTTTCCCGGGTCGATTTGCAAAACCTTTTGCAGTGTTTGTCGAGCTAAGGCATTCTCTCCTTTTTGCCAATAAGCCAAGCCCAAACTGGTAAGCAGACTAGGGTTGTTTGGGCTAACCTCAAGTCCTTCTTGCAAATGCTCCAAAGCCAGATCAAAATTTTTCTGGCTGGCATAAATTGCGGCTAAATTTTGGTGAGATTGCCAAAGATTAGGGTTAAAAGAAAGCGCTTTTTGATAATTTTCAATTGCCAAGTCGGTTTTACCCATTTGCAGATAAGTATTAGCCAGATTATGATAAGCATCGCCATAATTAGGCAGAAGTTGAGTGGCGCGGGTAAATTCCTTGACAGCATTTTCAAGATCGCCACGGCGAGAGTAAAGATCACCTAGATTATTGTGGTTTTGCGGGCTAGAAGGAGAAGTTTTGGCGGCCGCCAACCAAAGATTATCTTGATTTTTCCAATCCACATTGCGAATAATGCTTCTCCAAGAAAGCAGAGGGAGAACCAGAGCAAGAAAAAAATAAGGCAGTTTTTCAAAATTAATTTTCTCGCTTAGCTTTTGAATTACAAAAGCGATTAGAGTAAAAATGCCAATAGAAGGCATATAGGCGTAACGTTCAGCAACGATCCAAGTAATTTTCAGCGGGGTCAGTGTTGGCAGTAAGGTAATGACAAAGAAAGAAAGCCAAAAGAAAATTTTTTTATCTTTTTTGAAAAAATAAAGAGTAAGGACTAGAAAACTAATGCAAACCAAAAGCATGACCAAATATTGTACTTTAGTAAAAGCCATTTCAGAATGGTAAAGAGTAAGCGCATCGGGCCAGAAAATCAGTTTTAAATAAGATGAAATGGCAGTGGGAATTTGCGTTAGAGGATTGTACAAGCCTCCTTGCTGGTAATAAGTGGTTTTCAGTGTTGTAATTCTTTTATTTAACAGGCCAAATAAATAGAGAGTCCAAAATCCGCTGGCGCCCATAATTGGCAGAATTTTTTTCCAGTTTTTACTAAGATTTCCTAAAAAGAGCTCATACCAGAAGATAATGATAGGAAAAATTACTGCCTGAATGGCTTGAGTTAAAGCAAAGTAAAAAAATATCAGACAAATAATATAGAATAGTTTTTTATTTTGCTCGCGAGCTTTAAGATAAAAGAAAAAAGCTTGAAGAATAAGGAAAGTGGAAATGGAATAAGGCCCACCGGAAATCCAAGTTACTCCTTCAATTAGCAGGGGATGAACAGCAAAGACGCTGGCAATAAAAAAGGCCATTATGGGGTTAAAGAAGAAATTCATCAATACTAGCAAAGTAAGAGTTGAACCTAAGTGGCAAAGAATATTAGTTAAACGAAAGAAAATAGGGTTTAGACCAAACAACCGATAAGTAAGAGCGAGCAAGGTTGGTCTGAGATTAAGAAGAAAGTTTAAACCTCCCTCAGGGTTCAAATTAGCAATTTGAGGATTGTCTCGGATAGTTGCAATATCATCGGAGAGAAATTCATTTTTTAGAGAATTAGCATAAACAGCAGAAACTAGAACGACCAGAATTACTAGAAAGTACCAATTTTTGGCTAAAAAAGTTTTCACTCCAGTTTGGACGACAGAAGTTTTTACTTTTTGGTCTTTTTGAGAAAAAGCTATGATTTTTTCATACCTTTCTTTGGGAAGATGCTCTTTTAAGTAGCGGCTGAGATCTTTTTCTGCCAATCCCATTCCTTCGGCCAGCTGGGTTAAAGATAATTTTTTGAGATTGTTTTTAAGAAATTTCTTTTGCGATTTAGTCAGATTTATCATAACTATTTTAGTTATATCAAAAAGAAGAAAAAAGGAAAATACCTGTTAAAGTCGTCGAGCTGTATTTTCTTATTTGAAGCAAGTATAATTCCTATAGTATGAAAATAGTGATTGGCTATCCTCCTCTTAGAAAGACCAAAGGTATTCCCCAAATTTCCCAAAACCGTCAATTTCAATGGACAACGGGTGGCCCACTGACTTATTCAATTTATCCCGTTGTTCCAGCTTATGCGGCTTCATTACTTAAAGAAAAGGGTTACGAGGTTTACTGGTTTGATGGTTTGGCGGAAAAAATGACCTATGAAGAATGGGAAAAAAAATTGCGGGCAATTCAGCCAGACTTACTTGCCATTGAAACAAAAACTCCAGTGGTTAAATACCATTGGGAAATAATAAAAAAGTTAAAAGTTAAAAGTCAAAAGTTAAAAGTGGTGTTAATGGGAGACCATGTTACTGCTTTGCCGGAAGAATCATTAAAAAATTGTCCGGCGGATTTCATTATTACCGGTGGCGATTATGATTTTGGTTTGCTTAGCATAGTAAACTATTTGTCAAAAGGTAAAAAATTGGCGCCGGGAATTTGGTATCGTGATAGTTCAAAATTAAAAATTAAAAGTTATAAATCTTCTGGAAGTTTTGAACTAAACCATAGTTTGGATGAACTTCCCATTATTGATAGAGATTTGACTAAGTGGCAACTGTATGCTTATAGAAATTCCAATTTTTATCGCTCTCCGGGCGCTTATACAATGTTTGGGCGGGATTGCTGGTGGGGGCGTTGTACTTTTTGTTCGTGGACAACTCTTTTTCCGGGGGCAAAATTTAGGGTGATGTCGGTTAGAAAAGCGATAGCTGAGGTGGAAAATTTAGTTGAGAATTATGGGGTTAAAGAAATTATGGATGATTCGGGTACTTTTCCCGTCGGTGATTGGTTAAGGGAATTTTGCGAGGAAATAATGAAACGAGGTTATAACCAAAAGGTAAGAATAAATTGCAATATGCGCTTTAATTCTGGCTTGACACAAAAAGACTATGATTTAATGGGCAAGGCGGGATTTCGTTTTATTCTTTATGGTTTGGAATCAGGCAACCAAGACACCCTAGATCGTTTGAATAAAAATTTGCAAGTTGAGCAAATAGAACCGGCCTTGAGAATGGCCAAAAAAGCTGGTCTTTGGCCGCACATAACTGTTATGGTTGGTTATCCTTGGGAAAGGGAAAAAGAAATCGCTAAAACAATTTATTTTGTTAAAGATTTATCCCAAAAAGGTTTGATAGATACAATGCAAGCAACAATAGTAATTCCATATCCGGGAACACCACTTTTTGAGGAATGTCAAAAAAACAATTGGTTAAAAACAAAGAATTGGAATAATTACGATATGAGTCGGCCGGTAATGCGGGCCGGTGTTTCTGACGCAAAACTGTTAGCCGCAGTTCGCGAGCTTTACAGCAGTTCGATTTGGAACAAGACTTTTATTTTAAACACCTTAAAACAGTTGAGAAATTGGGACGGAATTAAATATGTTTCATTTCAAAGTTTAAAATATCTTGGAAAACTAATTGAGTTTAAATAAAGCGTTTTAATATTCTAATCAAATTGGAAATGAAATCTCTAAAGCCGTTAATATCAGTGATAGTAACTACTCGTAATGAAGAGCGTCACCTTGACAATTGTTTGGCAAGCATTAGGTCTCAAACTTATCCAAAAGAGAAAATTGAAATTATTGTGGTTGATAACAACTCCACTGATCGAACAAAAGAAATTGCCGCAAAATATACTAAGAAAGTTTATAATTTCGGACCGGAACGCTCGGCTCAGAGGAATTTTGGCATAATGGAGAAATCACAAGGAAAATATGTAATGTATCTTGATGCCGATATGATTTTATCTTCGAGGGTTATCGAAAGAGCAGTGGCGAAAATGGAAAAAGAAAAAATTGCGGCTTTATATGTTCCCGAAGTGATTTTAGGTGTCTCTTTTTGGGCAAAAGTGAGAAGATTTGAAAGAAGTTTTTACGATGGTACGGTTATTGACTGCGTTCGAATTGTCAGAAAAGATGTTTTTGAAAAATCGGGAGGTTTTGATTTGAAATTAACTGGTCCGGAAGATTGGGATTTAGATAAAAAAATTCGGCGCCTTGGGCGAGTTAATGTTTTGGACAAATATGATTTTGCTAAAATAAACGAAAAATTGAAAGAAATTAATTTTCAAGAAAATGATTGGCTGGAAAAATTAGTGGAAATGACTTCTGTGGGTTTGATTTTTCATAATGATTTGGTTTTTGATTTAAGAAAATATCTGCAGAAAAAAATATATTATGGCCGGAGTTTTGAAATTTACAAAAAGAAGTGGGGAAGAAACAACAGCGACCTTAGGAAGCAATTCGGATTTTGGTACCGTTATTTTGGGGTGTTTTGGGAAAATGGTAAATGGAAAAATATTTTTAAATTTCCAGAATTGTTTTTTGGGGTCTTTTTTTTGAGATTTTTAGTTGGTTTTAACTATCTTTTTTCCAAAAAACATGGCCAAACTTAAATTTAGCATTTGCATCCCTGTTTATAATGGCGAAAAAGTTTTGAGTGAGACTTTGCGCAGCGTTTTAAGCCAAAGCTTTGAAAATTATGAAATCATTATTGTTGATGACCGATCGGAAGACAAAACTGAAGAAGTTGTCAGAGGTTTTAAGGATAAAAGAATAAAGTTCTTTAAAAATGAAAAAAATTTGGGTTACTCCGGAAATTTAGAAGAGTGCCGTAAAAAAGCCAACGGCGAAATTATTTATTTGATGGGGCAGGATGACATTTTGGCTAAAGACGCGCTTGAAAAAACTTATCGGGCCTTTCTTGTTTCGGAAGACATTGGTGCTGTTACCCGGCCTTATTTTTGGTTTTATGATGAAATTGAAAAACCGGTAAGAATTAAGAAAAGGCTTAGCGAGAAGAAAGATTTAATTATGACCCTTAAATCTCCTCTGCCCGATATTATAACTATGTTTAGCACTCTAGATCAATTATCCGGTTTGGCCTACAGAAGAAAATATTTAGATATTCCTTTCCATCCGGATATTTTTCCCTGCCATGTTTATCCTTTTGCCGCGATTTTTAAGAAGCACCCGGTTGTTTTTTTAAAAGATTATCTCGTGGCTGTTAGAATAACCAGCAGTCAATCGAGAAAAGTTTCCAAAATTTATGAAAAGTCTCCTTTGCAAAGTTGGGTAGAAATGTTTGAGACTGTTTTTTTTGAAGAGAAATATCGAAAATTTCGCAAACAGATGATTAAAGAATTTGTTGCCACAAATTTTGTTGGCCTTTTGCAAATTAAAAACTATTCTCGTCGACCTTATTTTTATACCTTGAGGGAAATTTATTATCTTTTAAAATATCGATGGGAAAATATTTTATCTCCTTTATTTTGGACGATCTCAATTTTTACTTTACTTACTCCAAGATCCATTTTGGTTCCCTTAGTGGATTGGTATAAAGATTATATTTATGCCAAAACTATTCCCAAAATTAATTTTCAGTATCAATTTAAATGAGTTGGTTAATCAAATTCATAGCAAAGGTTCACAATTCTGATTTTTGGGGAAAAATTTTTCCCACTTTAAATTTTCTTCTCAGAAGAGAATTAAAAGATTGTGAAACAGTTTTAGATTTAGGTTGTGGTCCTTTTTCACCGATTCAATATTGTAAAAATATTAAATATTCAGTCGGGGTGGAAGCTTTTAGGCCATACTGGGAACAATCAAAAAAAAGAAAAATTCACACTCAATATTTAAATAAAAAAATTGAGGAGCTTGATTTTCCCCCGAAGAGTTTCGATGCTGTTTTGATGATTGAAGTTTTGGAGCATTTGCCGAAAGAGGCGGGAGAGAAAATGTTGAAAAAAGCCGAAAAATGGGCTAAAAAGAAAGTAATTGTTTCTTCACCCAATGGTTTTATTCCTCAAAAAGAAGTTGACGACAATCCTTATCAAAAACACCTTTCGGGCTGGGATTATCAAACGATGAAAGATTTAGGATTTAATGTTTATGGTTTGGCTGGCTTGAAACTTTTAAGGAAAGAGGTTGAAAATGAAACTATGGGGGAGGATTTATTAACTTCCATCAGGTTTAGACCGAAAATTTTTTGGTTTACAGTCGCCGCTTTCAGTCAAGCATTCACTTATTATTTTCCTAAATTAGCTTTTGAATTATTTAGCTATAAAAAAATTAATAAAAAGAAATACCGATAAAAAGATGGCAAAATTAAAGATTGCTTTGTTTATGTATCCGCTTTTGACTGAGGGCGGCGGGGCAGAAAAATACTTTATTGAGTTGGCAAACAATCTTTCAGAAAAAAAAGATGTTGTGATTGACGTGGTAACAATGGATGTAAATTTTTTCAAATTTTTTACCTTTCTACTAAACTTTTACTGGCTTAGGCCTTTTGCGAGAGTTGATGCGTTAGGGAGAGAAAAAGAGGCTGATATCAGAAAACGACTAGGTAGGGCAAAATGGGTCAACTCTTCCCTTAAGGATCTGAAAAAAAATCTTGAGCAGTATGACGTAATTTATTCTAAAAATGAAATTGTTGACCTTGCGTTGCTCAAGATTGTTGGGTACGACAACCTACCACCCGTTATTGTTGGAGTGCATACCCCTGTTTATTATCCACAGACAAAATCTTTTAGTTCTAAGCTACACAATTTTCTTTACGGCGGCAGGTTTTATCGTTTTCTTCTTGATGGAGTTGCTCTAGTCCATGCTTCAAACAAATTTACTGCCGATTTCTTTGATAAACGCTTTGCCGTCAAAACGCAATTAATTCCTTACCCTTTTTCATGGTCCAAGTGGGAAATGAGGGAAATAAAAAAAGTTACAAATAAATATTGCGCTTTGGGGAAATTTAACATTGTTTTTGTCGGGAGACTGGGGGAACAAAAGGGCGCTGATCTTTTGCCGGGAATAGTTGACTGCATCTTGCAAAATAATCTTTCCCGGAAGGTTTGTCTTAATATATTTGGCAGGGGAGAGGACATCTGGAACAAGAAAATCGAAGAATTAGCTGATAAATATTCTTGGGTAAGATATTGGGGGCATGTCGAACACAGATTAATGCCGCTTATTTTATCTAAACAGAACTTGCTTATTTCTCTCTCTAGGTGGGAGGTGCTTCCCTACAATATTTTGGAAGCCCAAGCGGCTGGTTTGCCGGTTTTAGCCTTTAATATTCCCGGTCCTGCTGATATTATAAAAAATGGTCAGACAGGTTTTTTGGTTAAAGACGAAACTGAGATGGAAGAAAAACTAGTTGAGTTTATAAATGGACGGTTTTCTTTTAATAAATTTCTGATAGAAAAAAACATTAAAAAGAATTTTTCTCCGACGGTAATTTATCCTAAATTATATTCTATGTTGACGGAGGCTCTAAATGAAAACAAAAAAACTTAATCTTGGTTGCGGGAAGAACAAAATGGAAGGTTATGTGAATGTGGATTTTAATCCATCTTTTAGACCTGAAATAATTCATGATTTAAATGTTTTTCCTTATCCTTTTAAAGACAATGAATTTGAGGAAATCTATTTGGAACATGTCTTGGAGCATCTTGATAATCCTTTTAGAGTGCTGGAGGAAGTTTTTCGGATAGCCAGAAATAATGCTAAAGTTATTGTCAAATGTCCCCATTTTTCCTGCAACTGGCTTAATCCTGGCCATCGCTCGGCCATCAGTTCTTATTTATTTAATTATTTTAATCCTCAAGTGAGCGAAGGTTATGGAGAAGCAAATTTTAAAGTGGAAAAAATTAAACTTTATTGGCTTAGAAACAGAAAAGACTATTTGGAGCATCGGCATTTTTTAGTAAAGATTTTTAATGCTTTAATAAATTTTTTGGCAAATTTAAATTTAAGTTTGGCAGAAAGAGTTTGGTGTTATTGGGTAGGCGGTTTTGAAGAGATAGTTTTTGAAGCAAGAGTATTAAAATGAAGAAGATTTTGATAAATACGGTTACGGTTAGCGAAAATGGTGTTTCCATTCCTTGGTTATTGAAATTTAAAGAATTCCAGCGTTTGGGCTATGAAATATCTTTCAATTTTGGCTCGTTTATTAAAAGTGTAAAAAGACCAATTCAAAATGTTTATTTTTTTAATAAAAGAATTAAAGGGCTTAAAGAAATTAGCGCTGGCAGATTTTCTAAAGTTGGTTTCATTTTTTATGCACTTAAAAGAAATTTTGTTGCATTAAGAAATATTAAAGATGTTTGCGGTAAATATGAAATTGTTTATTCGCCTTCTTCTGTTTTAGATTTAGTGATTTACCCCTTTATTTTAAAAAAAATGGACAAAAAAATTGTGTGGGTAACTGTGTTGGACAATCTTGTGCCAATTACTGATCCGGGTAATAAAATCATCCGTTTTTTAGCTTGGCTGTTTTTTCAAATAAGCATCCTTTTAGTCAAAAGCGCAGATCATGTTTTTGTTATTTCTGAGGATTTAAAGAATTATTTGATTAAAAGAGGTTTTGGGAAAGAAAAAATAACTGTAACCGGCAATGGTATAGAAGCCCAATTGATTAAAAAGGCCAAAATAAACCCCAAATATAGTTTTGACGCTTTGTTTATCGGCAGAATCAATGAAACCAAGGGGATATATGATATGCTGAAGGTTCTTTCGCTGGTAGTCAAAAAATACCCTGATTTTCAATTAGCGATTATGGGAAACGGTGATGTAGTTACAGAGGCGAAATTCAAAAAGAAAATTGAGGCTATGGGGCTAAAAAGAAATGTTAAATTTTTAGGCTTTATCGTTGGGCAGAAAAAATACGATATTATAAAAAGCAGTAAGACTTTTTGGTTTTTAAGCAAGAGTAAAAGCGAAAGTTTTGGCGTGGCCTTATTAGAGGTGGTTTGTTTGGGGAAAAAAGCCTTTGCTTATAATTTGCCTCCCTATAGGAATATTTATAAGAATAATGAAGTTTTTGTTTTTGAAAAGAATGATTTTCAAGCGGTAGCGAAAGCAGTTTTGGAAACTTTTAAAAACAGGAATTTTAAGAACCCCAAGGGAATAAAATTGTTGGATAAATATAGTTGGGAAAAAATTGCTCAAGCTGAAGCTGATGCTTTTAGCAATTGTCGTTTATTTAGGTTATAATTTTTTTAAGATAAGTTAATTTAAGTCCGCAAAAGAATGGTTAAATTTAAAAATTTTCAAAAAATTTTATTAGCCGGTATTCTTTTAAGGCT